>JACCDH011807782.1_pt1 | contig 301085 bp, 265 predicted proteins | sample 7442481 | NCBI WGS metagenome assembly JACCDH01 (sample SAMN15323433, study PRJNA562643) | freshwater metagenome | isolation source: river surface water | place: USA:Blue River Watershed | collected 2017-08-15
TCAACTGACGGATGAACTCGGGACGTATAAAATGAAATGATGATTAACAAAAAAGCCCAGTCCTTAAACTGAGCTTTTAAAAGTAGCGAGACCGAGAGTTGAACTCGGGACCTCAGGGTTATGAATCCTGCGCTCTAACCAACTGAGCTATCTCGCCATTTAAGCAATTTTTAAATTCATCATTATTTGGTTAATCAACGACAAAAACTGCTTTGCGGGTGCAAATATAGTGAGTTTTTTAAAAAAACCAATACTAAGATCGGTCTTCTTCGAATAATAATTTCGTGTTGTGTTTTAATGTTCTGAAAATCAAGCTCAAGCCAAACGCACCAGCCACCCAATATGCATAACAAATAGAAGTAGGAACGTTACCACTTGTAAACCAATCGCGTAAAAAAGAAATGAAAATAAAACCTAGCATCGTCGCAGAAATCCCTGCATACTCGCGACGCATGATTGTTTTCATTGAAAATGGAATAGGGGACTTTTCGTAATTTTTGAAACTTGGCCAAAACGCAGGAATGGTATTGGACCAATCTACATAACTATCTCCAAATTTACGCTCTAAAAAACGCTCTTCTGCAAACATGATGCGCTCGTAGTAAACCCAAAACAACAAACTAACAGTTACAATGAACCAAATGTTAAATGTGAAAAATACAATTCCAATCCACATAAAATAATTTCCTAAATAGAGTGGGTGACGAACAGTTGAATAAATTCCTTTTGTATTTAATGCTTCTGCAACTTGTTCTTTTGTGTTTCGTCCCGAAGTATTTTTGTTACTTGTCCCAATCGCGATAGCGCGTATTACCTGACCTAAAACAGACATGCCAATTGCAACTCCTGTAAACAAATAAAATAATTTTTCATTACTTGTAATGTAGGAAACATCTGAAAAATAAACAACTGGAACAGCCAGTATGAATAATATAACAGGGATTTGTCCTCTGTATTTAAATAACTTATTTCCGTTATTTTCTAATGAATGTACTAATGCCATGAAAAAGAATGTGTATATTTCGACTTTAAATTCTACTGCGAAGTTAACAATATAAAAACTAGTATGACAAAAAAAGTGAAATTCGAATTAGAGTATGTATTAAGAACATCAGCTAAAGTATTGGATAAAGCCCTCACAACACCCGACGGATTGAGTGAATGGTTTGCTGATAATGTGAAAGTTAATGATGGCGTTTTTACTTTTTTCTGGGATGGTAGTGAAGAAATGGCGCGTTTAATCGCCAAAAAAAATGGTGAAGGAATAAAATGGCAATGGATAAATGACGAAGAAGATGGTGCTGATACTTTCTTTGAAATGAAATATGCAATTGACCAAATGACAAAAGCAGTAATTCTAACTGTATCTGATTTTGCTGAACAAGATGAAATGGACGAAGTGAAACGTTTGTGGGATTCACAAATCATCACATTAAAAAGATACATAGGGGCATAACCCCCCTTTTTTTTATCCAAATAATTCTGCTCGTAACAAGCTTGCTAAGTTTTCAATCGATTTAGAAGAGAAATCAAAAGACAATCCAGCTGTCTCGTAAATTGCAGGAATACTTTTTGTGTAACCCAATTGCAATGCAGCTTTATACTGTTCCAATGCTTTCTTAGGATTTTCCTTGAAATTTTTCCAAACTCCCAATGCACCTATTTGTGCAATTCCGTATTCAATATAATAGAAAGGAACTTCAAACAAGTGTAATTGACGGTGCCAAGAACTTTCTCGCACAAATTCATAACCCGAATAATCAACCATTCCTGTACCAAAACGAGCACTAATTGCTAACCATTCTGCTGTACGCTCTTCCGTTGTATGCGTTGGATGCGTATAAATCCAATGTTGGAATGCATCTATTGTTGCAATCCAAGGTAAAACCTTTACAATTGATTCCAATTGCTCGCGTTTAGCACGCATACAATCGTTTTCATCACTGTAAAACTCATTCCACAAATCCATAGTGATCAACTCCATGGACATCGAAGCAAGTTCTGCAACTTCTGAAGGCAATGATTTGAATGCTGTTAATGTTAAATCACGGCTTAAAAAGGAATGTACTGCATGTCCGCCCTCGTGAACCATCGTTACCAAATCGTGTTGAGCGCCCGCTGCATTCATAAAAATGAATGGAATACCACTTTCGTACAAGGGATAATTATACCCACCTGGTGATTTACCTGGTTTCGAATCCAAATCCAAATAACCTTCTTTTTGCATTGTTTGCAAACACGAACCAAAATAGGGGTCTAATTGATCAAACATTTTGATAGAACCAGCTAATAATTCTTCTCCATTGTTAAATGGTTTCAAAGGTTCTTTTCCATCTGGATCAACATCGGAATCCCAAGGTTTCAATTTGGTTTTACCCAATTTATCTGCCTGTAATTGCGCTATTTGTTTCGCTAATGGAACAATGTGCGTTGCAACTGATTCGTGGAAATCCAAACAATCTTGCACCGAATAATCGAATCGACCTAACGATAAAAACTTGTAATCCCTATAGTCTTTACAACCAGCATTTACAGCAGATTGATGACGCAATTGAACCAATTTAGTGAAAAGTTCATCCAGTTTTTCGCGATCTACCACACGTCTATTCACAATCAATTCGTATACTTCCTGACGAATCGCAGCATCCGGATTTTTCAAATAGGTAGCTGCAATCGGCATGGTTATTTCCTCGCCATTGTAAGTAATCATTTGTTGACCAACAATTGAGCCGTATTCTTGACTCAATGTGTTTAATTCCGTTTCAATTGAAATATTTTCTTCGCGGTACAAAGAAAGTGCAGTTTTTGTGGAACGAAAATAGATGGAATATGCTTCGTTTTTCTCCAATTCAGCAACATAAGGTTGCGCCATCATTTTCTTGTTTAATTGATCTTCAAAAGGAGCCAACTTTGGTTGGATTTCAGTCACAAAAAAACGATATGCTTCTCCAAATGATTCGTTTGCGGTATCTATCGTCATGTTGATATATCTCCATGCCATGTCTTCTTCCAACACAGCCTCTAATTCACTCTTATCCAAAAGCCATTGTTCAAAGTCCGAAAGCGATGAAATCTTTCGATCCAACAACTCGTTTAAATATTGAACTACAGCTGTCCATGACGAACATTTAAAATCGGTTGCAACGTATTTTCTCATTTTCACTCATAAAAAAAGGTCGCCAAGTTGACGACCTCAATTGTTTTTATTGTATTATTATTTTCCTCTGCTAGAACCTGTTTTAGGAGCAGCAACTTTTTTAGCTGAACTTGTTTTGGAAGCAGCTTTAGGAGTCGTTGCTTTTTCTGCTGTTTTTTTAGGAGCAGCTTTTTTAGCAGGCGCTTTTTTCACTACTTCTTCAGTTGTTTCGGCAGCAGTAGTTTCTTCTTTTGTTTCTTCCAATTTCAATTCACCTGCTTTGTGCAACAAATTGTACCATTGAAATAATTTCTTAATATCTGAACCGTAAACACGCTCTTGATCGTAAGAAGGAAGAATTTCTAACAAATATGCTTGTAATTTTTTCGCGTCTTCTTTGTGTGAAATTGTTTCACCACCATTTTCTTTTTCAAAAATAGTTTTGTAAATCTCACGCAAAGGTTTATCGTCATCGTACGTATAAATTGAAATGTCATCCAAAGCAGAAATACGGTCCGTAGAATATGCTGGAACACGTTTTTTATCTTCTAATGACTCAACAATAATGTTGTTCTTACCTTGAGCTATTACTTTGAATAGTCCTGGTTTTCCTGAAATTGCGATAATACCTGTTAAATTCATTCGTTTCTATTTGACCCCAAAAATAAGCGTTCTTTTTAATTTCAAACTACTTCTTGATAAATTTTAAACAGTAACTACTTGTTTCTGTCTCTACATTCAAGAAATAAACACCTGATTTAAGTTGTGAAACCTGTATCAGATTATCTTCAAACACATTAACAGTCAGTTGCTTACCATTTGCATCAAAAACACGAAGCGCTGCAATTGGTTGACTTAATTTAAGTTGAATAAAATCTTCAGCTGGATTTGGGAAAAGCATCAAATCGACTGAATTTGTGGTAATTCCTAAACTTGGGTTATACGGTAGCGATTCATTTGCACATCCAGAAGGGCTCGTCGCAATAACAGTGAAAAAGGAACTAGAAGGCAACGAAATTTGTAACGTATCATTTGTCCCGTTGATTAGTGGTTGTCCATTTTCAAACCATTGCAATTGCGGATAGTCTTGTGTCGAAAGCGTTGTTCCATTCACTGTTATTAATGGTTGCGGAGGAACATCACCAATTACAGCTGAAAGTGTGTCAGAATAAACCACACAACCCAATGTATCGCGAGCAATGAATGATAAGTCGGTTGAAGCAGTCAAATGTGTAACTAAACTAGTATCTCCAGTACTCCAGAGAATACTTTCAAGCGTTAAATTAGATACAGGAACATAACTGTCTTCCAAACAAAAGGTTGAGGGACCATTTACACTAGCAGTCCCATTACTCAATAACAACAAAGCCAAGGCGTCTGCCTTTCCATATCCATAAGCATAATTAGGCGTAGTTCCAGTAAAAACATCTGATGTACTTGTTTGAAGCAAATCATCCTTGAACGTTTGATATGTTCCTTTGGAACATTTTTCCAAATACAAGGCAGCAATCCCAGCTATTACTGGTGAAGCCATTGAAGTTCCTCCATTGCGCACATGCAAGCCATCACTATCAACAGAAGTATAATATAATGGTGTGTTTAATATCCAATTAGGTCCCGCACTTAATGACACATCTCCACAAGCTGAAACATCTGGTTTTACTAATCCTTTTCGAGATGGTCCTTTGGAAGAATTTGGACTCAATTGACCAACAGTTGCATTATAAGTTGCAGGAACATTGTAAAGATTTCCATTCTTATCAATATGGTTCAACCGATTGCGTACATTTCCAACAGAAATAACCTTTTCAGAACAATTCCACGAAGAAACGATCGTTTGTAATGTGTCTGGAAAATTATAATGTACGATTCTTGGATAAACAGCAGGTGAGGGAAGTGTTTGGACAATATTATTCAATCCAATAGTAGATGAACCTGTCCACGCATCATACATGCCTGAACCTTTTGTTTTAAATGAAAAGATATAATTGGTTGAATCAACTTGCGAGAAAAAAATTTCTAAATGAACGTTATTTCCTATTTGTTCCGGATAAATTTCGATAGTAGCTATGCGGTTCCCATTACGCCACAACGTATCGTAAATTGTTGAAGTTAAATTACTGGTAGCAGAACGAAAAATTGTTGTCGCTCGTTCTCGGTAGGTTCCGGAAGATTTATTTGCTCCAAATGAATAGCTCCATGTAGCATCCGTGATATCTGCCCAAACATCTGCGTAAACAGTATTTGCGCCAAGTTGACTGGTAGGATTTGGTTGAATCCAAAAGAAAGAAGTATCATTTGTTACAAAATCACGCACATGGTATTTCCCCCATGAACCAGCATTTCCAGCTGCACAAACGATAATGCGACCTGGTTTTTCATCGAGTAATGTTTCCATTAACTCAGAAGCAGGATCATCACCATCATGACTTCCTAAATAAGATCCCACAGATAGGTTAACAACAGCTGGGACACCCAATGAATCTGCTTTTTTGAACACAAAATCACACGCATCAGCAACAGTCAAAGTCCAATTAGGTAAATTGAAATTGGTTTCAATCATGATAATATTAGCTTCAGGCGCCATTCCTTTTTGTTTTCCATTAGCCAAACCATTAGATGTTGCAACACCTGCAACAGAAGTTCCATGAGCTGTGCTTTCTTCTGTACTGGTACAAACTCCATTTTGAATCTCTTGATTGTTCCATACTTGACCGTATCCGTATGGTAGAGGAGTTCTATTAGGGTCAACTGGTAAATTATGGTCCCAGTAATACAACACACGTGATTGACCGTTTGGCGCAATAAAATCGGGATGTGTGTAATCAATTCCTTGATCGACAAATCCTATAATGACATCTTTTCCAGTGAATGGAACTTGCAAACCTCCTGCTCCTTGATGCACTAAATCAACTTTATGCTTTAACAAAGTCGTGTCATTAAGTGCTTGGGGTAATGAAAATTCAAAATAAAATTGCTCAATTAGTCCGCTTTTTTGAGCGGATGATATCCATGATGGAGACGCTTGAATGAAAATCCAATTTTTAGTTACCGATTTTACTGAAACCTCTTTTGTTTTTAATAAGACCGGTAAAACGTTCGAGTTATAAGGAACTGAAAATGCAATTTTTTCAGTTGGTGAAGTAGCTAATAATTGTTTGAATCTGAAATTATCAGTCTGCCCAAATGACTGAAAAACAATTGCTAGCGCCATTGAAAGAAATAGAATAATGTGTTTCATAATAGGTTTTAAACAAATTAACTTGCTAAAAGTTGAAAAACTTACAGGTTAAATTAATAAAAATAAACGCATTATTGTGAACAATTAACGATATTTGTTTTACAAGATTATAAATCGAATTAACAATATACACTATGAAAAAAAGAATAATCGCATTATCTTTTGCGTTATTTTCGTTCGGAATCATGAACGTGATTTATGGACAAGCAGCACCTGATGCAAAAATCGTTAACTGGTACAATGGAAAAAATCCTGGAATGAATACCGAAAAAGCTTATGCAGCTTTGAAAAACAATAAATCAACAACTGTAATTGTTGCTGTTATTGACTCAGGTATTGATATCGAACACAAAGATTTACAAGGTAAAATCTGGGTAAACGAAGATGAAATTCCAAACAACGGAATTGATGACGATAAAAACGGATATATTGATGATGTTCATGGTTGGAGTTTCTTAGGAAGTTCAAACGGAACTAACCAACAATATGCCCGTCTCGAAAAAACTCGTTTGTTAGCTAGTCTTTCCAATCGTTTTTATGGAAAAGAATCAGGACAAATCGCTGCAGCTGATAGAGTTGATTATGATTTGTTCGTCAAATTACAAAAAGAGATCAAACAAGAGCTAGAAGAATCAACTGCTAACTTAAACTATTACAAGCAGTTGAAAGATATGTTACCTGGAGCTAAAAAAGAAATTGAGGCGAAAATTGGTGCAAACTTTACTGTTGAAGATGTTAAAAAATGGACACCTGCATCCGATAAAGAAGCGAAACTAAAGCGTATTGCAAATGGTATCGCAACAGGCCAATTGACAATTGAAGCACTTAATGAAGGTATCGCTCATTTTGAAGCACAAGTCAATTATCAATTAAATACTTCCTACAATGACCGTGAGTTCATTGGCGACAATGCTGATGACATGAACGATATTCATTATGGTTCTAACGATGTTGAAGGACCAGACGCATTGCATGGAACACACGTTGGTGGAATCATTGGATCAATCAGAGGAAACAATCTTGGTGGTGATGGTGTATGTGACAATGTAAAATTAATGTCATTACGTGCTGTTCCAGATGGTGACGAACAAGACAAAGATATTGCGTTGGCAATTCGTTATGCAGTAGACAATGGTGCGCAAGTTATCAATATGTCTTTTGGAAAATCGTACTCGATGCACCAAAAAGAAGTATACGAAGCATTTGCTTATGCTGATTCAAAAGGTGTTTTATTGATTCACGCTGCAGGAAATGACGCTGCAAATGTTGATGCAACAGACAACTTCCCAACAAGCGCGTATTCGTTCCAAACAAAAAAACTTGATCATTACTTAACAATTGGTGCTTCTACTAAATATGCAAAAGGTTTGTTAGCTGCTGATTTTTCTAATTATGGTAAAACGAAAGTTGATGTATTCGCGCCAGGATTTGAAATTTACAATTCAGTTCCACAAAGCGATTACCAAACATTAGCAGGGACTTCAATGGCTGCTCCTATGGTTGCTGGAGCTGCTGCATTTTTAAAATCGTACTTCCCAAGTTTGTCAATGGCACAAATCAAAGAGGTATTATTGAAATCGGCAAAAAGCTACAAAGGTGCTAAAGTAAACTTACCTGGAACAGAGGATAAAGTTGATTTTGCAGATCTTTCTGTAACTGGTGCTGTTATCGATCTTGCAGCGGCTGTTAAACTATGTAAATCATTGACTTCGAAATAAATACTCACCAATTAATACAAAATACCGTCAATTTTGGCGGTATTTTTTTTGCTTATGAAAAAAAGAATAATCGTTCTATTCCTTGCTGCTGCAGGATTTAGCTTTCAGTCTTCAACAACCGACACAAAAACTTCGCAATTAGATGAGTTAGTTGACGCTTGGCATTTAGCGGCAAGTCAAGCTAATTTCACCAATTATTTCAACGTAGTTACAGAAGACTTTGTTTTTCTTGGAACTGACCCAACTGAAAGATGGGAGAGAAAAACTTTTGAAGCCTTTTGCAAACCATACTTTGATAAAGGAAAAGCTTGGGACTTTAAAGCGAGTGATCGTCATTGGGTGTTCAGTAAAAAAGGTGATGTTGCATGGTTTGATGAAAAACTCGATACGTGGATGAATACTTGTCGTGGTAGTGGAGTATTGGTAAAAGAAAAGCATCAATGGAAATTAGCTTACTACAATTTAACGGTTCTTATTGAGAATGAAAAAATAAAATCGTTTGTTGAGCTTCGGAAAAATCAATAAATTTTGACCAATAAAAAAAGCCAGTAATTAATAACTACTGGCTTTTTCTTTATCAAGTGATAGAAAATTATTTCTTTCTATTTTTCAATTGCTCTTGTTGCACACGTTGCATTTCTTCCAATCGTTGCATGAACCCAGATTTCTTTTTCGCACCTTTTCCTTTTTCTGTTGATTTCGCGCGAACAGTTGCCATTTTTGCTTTCAACTTCTCTTCATCAACAAAGAATGCTTTGATCAAGAACATCAATACAATTGTCATTAACGTTGAGATGAAGTAATAATAACTCAATCCAGAAGAGAAATTATTGAAGAAGAAAATCATCATGATTGGGAAAATGTACATGATAACTTTCATGTTAGGCATACCTGGTTGTTGCTGTTGTGTTACATTTTGAGAATTCAAATGCGTATAAACCAACGTTGTGATTGCCATCAATAAAGTGAACAATGAAATGTGATCTCCGTAAAAAGGAATGTAGAAATCAAAGTTCAATACAGAGTCATACGAAGATAAATCTTCAGCCCACAAAAATCCTTTTTGTCGCAATTCAAATGACGCTGGAAAGAAACGGAAAACAGCTAATAAAATTGGCATTTGGAATAGCATCGGAACACAGCCTGAAAGGGGAGAAGCCCCCGATTCTCGGTATAGCGCCATCATGTCCATTTGCTTTTTCATTGCATCTTCCTTGTTCGGATATTTCGCATTAATTTGCTCGATATCTGGTTTCAATATCCGCATTTTAGCTGATGAAACGAACATTTTCCACTGAACAGGAACTAAGATTAATTTCAAAATCAATGTTAACAATAAAATCGCAATACCGATTCCAACACCTGATGAAGTGAATAATTCAAATACTGGTTGAACAGCATAAATGTTTATCCATCTGAAAATTCCCCATCCCCAATTTAAGATATCGTCGTAACCTTTGTCAAATGATTTTAACGTATTGTAATCATTTGGTCCGAAATACCATGAGAAGCGTGCATTTCCATTTTCAGTTGAACTCAACCCTAAATTTAATTTAGCGAAGTACTTTTTAATTTTATTCCCGTAATCAGCATCACCTTCTTTATAATTTGTGGTTACCAATTTAGAACCTGTCGTTTTGAAAGGAGTAGCTGGTTGAAGAATAGCAGAGAAATAACTTTGCTTAAAAGCTACCCAATTCACATCTTGTTCTAATTCTGTGAAATCGTCAGAAACCTCACTGTTCCAATCCAATTTACCATCAGCATTTTGGAAACAAATTGTAGAAACTTTACGTTGTTCAGACAACAAACGCTCTGTTTTGTGCATGGCCATTTTCCAATTTAAGAAAACGGAATTTGGAACAACTTCGTTCCCTAAACCTTTTACATTGACATCAAAATCAACTGTGTATCCGTCTTTTAATTGGTAAACATACTCTATTGAACCTTTTTCTAATTGATGCGCTAGAACCAATTTGTTTTTTGTTTTGCTGACAACTTGAAAGAATTTATTACCAGTAGCATATTTTTTACCTTTATATGTAAAAGCTAACTCGTTTTTCTGATCGCCTTCTTTGAATAAATACAATGGTTTTTTGTTTTTGTCTTTTTTGACAAAATTTTTGTACGATTCAAATTCTTTTAATTGAACAGTATTAACGACTCCACCTTTTGTAGAAACGGTAAAAATAATTTTGTCAGATTCCAATGTAATGATTTCCTCTTTTACAGTAGGAATAACAACAGCTGGTGTATCATTTCCAGTATTCGCTTCGGCAGATTCAACACGTTTATTAGCAACTTTTTCTTGTGCTGTCGCTTTTTCTTTTAAAGCTTTTTCAGTCTTAGCCTTTTTTGCAAGTTCCTCTTGAGAAGGTTGGTTCAAATACGTAAACGTTACCAACAATACGCCAATTAAAGAAAGACCTATAACGGTATTTTTATCCATGTTTCTTATTTTTTATTTTCAATTGTAGCTTTCACAAACGCAACAAATAACGGATGTGGGTTATCTACAGTACTTTTGTATTCTGGGTGAAATTGTGCACCAACAAACCAAGGATGATTAGGTATTTCAACAACCTCAACCAATCCAGATTCAGGATTGCGACCTGTTGCTATCATTCCTGCATTTTCAAAATCGGATAAATAAGCCGAATTGAATTCGTATCGGTGGCGGTGACGTTCATCAATTGATTCAGAATTATAAGCATCTGAAACTTTTGAATCTGGTTTTAATTGACATTTATAGGTTCCTAAACGCATCGTTCCACCCATATTTGAAATCGTTTTTTGCTCTTCCATCATCGAAATTACTGGATATGCTGAATCTTCAGCGATTTCAGTAGTGTGCGCATCTTCGTAACCCAAGACGTGACGTGCAAATTCAATAACAGCACATTGCATTCCCAAACAAATCCCGAAAAACGGAACTTTGTTTTCACGTGCAAAACGAACTGCTTCAATTTTTCCAGAAATTCCTCGTGAACCAAAACCTGGTGCAACCAAAATACCGTCCAATTCTCCTAATTCTTGCGCACTATTTTCTTTTGTAAGTTCCTCTGAATGAATCCATTTCAATTGAACACGACATTCATTAGATGCACCAGCATGAATAAACGCTTCCGAAATAGATTTGTATGCATCTTTTAACTCAACATACTTTCCAACCAAACCAATCGTTACTTCTTTTGTTGGATTTTTTAAACGCGTTAAAAATTCTTTCCATTTGTTTAATTCAGGAAGTGAACGTGATGAAAGTCCTAATTTTTCAAGAACTACTTTATCCAATTCTTCTGCTTGCATTAACATCGGTACGTCGTATATTGTATCGGCATCACGTGCCTCAATTACAGCGTTCATACTAACGTTACAGAATTTAGCTATCTTTTTGCGTAATGTTAAATCCAATTCATGTTCCGTACGACAACACAAGATATCTGGTTGAACACCTAATTCAAGTAATTGTTTTACAGAATGTTGCGTAGGTTTTGTTTTTAATTCACCTGCAGCGGACAAGTAGGGAATCAACGTTAAATGAACAACAATACAATCGTCCTCATTTTCCCACATCATTTGACGAACTGCTTCAATAAATGGTAATGATTCAATATCACCAACAGTACCACCAATTTCAGTAATAACGATGTCAAATTTCCCGGTTTTACCTAAAATCTGAATACGTTCTTTGATTTCATCTGTGATGTGTGGAATGATTTGAACTGTTTTACCAAGAAATTCACCACGACGCTCTTTTTCAATTACGCTTTGGTAAATTCGACCAGTTGTCACATTGTTAGCTTGTGAAGTAGGTACGTTTAAAAAACGCTCGTAATGTCCTAAATCCAAATCTGTCTCAGCGCCATCGTCCGTTACAAAACATTCACCATGCTCGTATGGATTTAATGTTCCTGGATCGATATTAATGTAAGGATCAAGTTTTTGAATTGTTGTTGAATAACCTCTAGCTTGAAGCAATTTTGCTAACGAAGCTGAAATAATTCCTTTTCCCAAGGATGAAGTTACCCCCCCGGTTACAAATACGTATTTAGTAGAATTCGACATGTTTAAAAATTGTAACTACGGGGCGCAAAATTACAATAAAGATATCGATGTATCCTATGTTTTCATCACCTTTTTATTAAAATAACAGAAATATTTTAAACAAATCGATTAGAGATAACTCGTTTGTTCATTCAAACTGTATTGAAAATATGGTTTTGACTTGCGAATTTGGGAGTGATTTAACACCGGATATCCTTCTATGGAAAGCATCGGATAATAAACTGATTTGTGTGTTTTGCGAAAAGGGAGATTTCCTAAATTGTGACTTATTTTGTTTTGAAACAAATGGCGAACATACTCACTATCAACACCTAACCTAAATGTAGGTGCGACATGCAAAGCAACTTTTTTTGTATACCCAACAAACACAATTCCATGACTTGTTTTGCCCAAATAATTTGCGGATAAGTCTTTGTATCCATTAGGAAATTCGTTGGTTGATTCAGGAAAAACGCGTCCACCCTTTGTTTCTCCCGTCCATAGCTGAACACCAAGTGAAACCGACTGCATTGAATCGCGGTAAGAAAGTAACAAAGCACCCGTTCGAAAGCGGTCTTTTCCCTGTCCTCCAAACAAGTCGTTTTCAAAAGTCAAACTGATTCGTTCAATTTCAACTTTCCAACTTCCCGAACGCTGACGTGTTTCTAAGCCGTCGAAGTACCAAATATATCCATACCCCAATGAATAAGGGGAGGAGGACTGATGATTTAAATAGCCTAATTCAAATGGAATTGGATTTGTTTTTTTTCCCGAAAACAAGACGAGCCCAGTATTCACTAAACTTTCGGTGAAATCGGTTCTTCGTCCTAAGCCATTAAAATTGTACTTTATTGTGCCTCCAAGATTAAACTGAATGTGATTGGTAGCAATGTATGCATTCGCACAAAAACCTAAGGCATTTGTGTGTGTGCCAAACGAATATGCTATTCCAACGCGAGCGCCAATTGAAAGTGATCTGATTTCTTGCCCAAAAATGAACGTCGAAAAAGAAAAGAAAAAAAGTGTAACAAGAGCTTTCATAAAATAAAGAAAGCAATATTCATACCAAATTAGAATCCTTCTTCTTCAACAAACGTGATTCCGTTTTCGTGCAACAAGATTTGACGTTGTTTGTATAAGTTACCGATTACTTGCTTGAATATTTTCTTGCTCCAACCTGTAACCTCCTTGATTTCTTCTGGTTCAGACTTATCAGTTAACGCAATAAAACCACCGTTTTCAGTCAGTAATTGGATGAATTTTCGGGATAATCCTTCTACTTTATCGTAGCCTTCAGGAAGTAGGGTGATGTCTAAACGACCATCGGGGCGGATGTTTTTCACAAAACCAGGGATTTTATTCCCCATGCGCACTCGTTTATTGAGATCTGAGTGAAAAATAAGACCGTTGTATTTGTGATTCACAATTACTTTAACTCCTAAATCCGTGGATTCGCAAACGAGTAATTCAACTGCTTGATTTTTTTCGATTTCATCGCCTTCTTCGACAGTACTCAAATACATTTTCGTTCGGGTTGTCCCCGCCAATCGTTGTGTAGCTTCGTCTAAGTACAGGTAAATAAGGTAATATTTACCTTCCTCTAATTTTTTAGGTTGTTCGCGAAAAGGTATCAATAAATGTTTTTCTACACCCCATTCTGCAAAAGCACCAAATTGGTTGACTTCTGCGATGCGCAAAACTCCAAACTGATTCAATGTTAAATATGGTTTTAACGTCGTAGCTATGATGCGTCCTTCTGTGTCTTTGTACAAAAACACATCAACCATATCGTCTAATTTGAATGCTGGATCGATGTATTTCGTTGGTAACAAAACATCATTTCCTTCTTCATCCTCTAAATATGCACCTGGACTAGTAAAACGGTCCAATCGCAAAGTATTCCAAACTCCTAATTTCACTTTGTAAAATTACGCATTTATTAATGAATGTTAGAAGTAAAGATTTCCAGCCGGTTTTGATGCAACAATCATACATGGTAATTGCGCTTCATTTGTAATCAACGATTGCGCAAAGGTATCAAATTGAGGGAGTAAACTCTCTGAATGATAAGCTAATGCAATGACATTAATCGCATTATTATTTACGTATTGAATGATTTTTTTTGAATACGACCCGCCTGATTCCAATAAATGAATTTCACATTTCGCACCCTTTTCATCGTATTTATTTCGAATCAGAAGCACACGATTTTTTATCTGTTGAGAGAGTCCTTCATCGTTTTGTTTTTCTCCAATCACGTGAACAGTTGCGTCAAATATGCGTGCTAGATCACCAGCGTTGTTAATGATTTGAAGACTTTCTTTTGTTAGATCTATTGGAACGACGATGTTTTTAATTTCAACTTTTTTCGTGTCTTTTTGTACAACAACAAAAGGGATATCGCAACTTGTGATTACTTTCATTGCGTGACTTCCTGTAATTTTTTGTAAACCTTTAGCACCATGCGTTCCCATGATGATTAACTGAGCGTGCTCTGCTTTAACTAGTTCGGATAAATTGGCAAAAACAGTTCCAACACAAACTTTTTGCAAAACAGTTACCGAAGAAGAAATCGATGTTTTTTGAACAAGTTCTTGAAGTTTACCTGCAAAAGCAGGTATTTTTGATGCGCTTTCAACATAGTGAACTACCAAAATTTCCGCTTTGATATGAGCACCTAAAAACAATGCGTATTCAAAGGCTGATTGACCAACTTCGGTTAAATCATGTGGGACGATATAGAGATTACGACTCATTTTTGTTTTTTTTTGAAATTTAAGAAAAAGATTTTTAATTCAGATGAATTTGCTTTCATCATTTCATTTATAAACTAATAAACAACAACATCTAACGAATATTAACACATTTTCGTTGTTGATTTCAATAAATTGCGCTTAGTTTTGCTTTCTTTTAGCATTCAATGGTCTTTATTTTTATTTTATCTCTCATAATATTCGTTCAAATCATTTTTAGCGCAGCTTTTTTCACATCCGACAATGCGTTTTTAAATGGTTTAGGAATTATTCAACTAACCTTGTTGTGCGTTAGTTTTGTGGTGTTGTTTTTGAGTTTTAAGTTACAAAAAACCAGCAATTACTTAGTAGGATTCACAGCATTTGGCGGAATGATATTGAGTAGTGTTCCTGGAATTGGATTTTTCGTATTTGGTAGTATCTATTTCTTTACCAAAAATGAAGTCTTTTTTTATATCGGTATGACTTTATCGAGCATGTTGTTTTTAGCGATACTTATCGGAATTATTTGGGGGCGATGGAATTGGAAAATTCACCGTGTAAATTTAGCATTTGACAACCTTCCAGCTGCTTTCAATGGAGTAAAAATCGTTCAAATTTCAGACATTCATGTTGGTAGTTTTTTTAACAATCACAAAAAAGTAGAAAAAGCAATTCAAAAAATCAATCACTTAGATGCTGATTATGTTGTTTTTACGGGTGATTTGGTAAATAATACGGCTGCCGAAATGAATGGTTGGGTACCTGTTTTTAGTAAGATTAATGCCCGAAAAGGCAAATACAGCATTTTAGGAAATCACGATTATGGCGACTATGTAAAGTGGAGTGATGATGCAATGAAAAAGGAAAACCTATCGCAATTAATCGAAATACATCGTGCAATTGGATTCACACCGCTACTGAATCAATCGCATGAATTAGGTGCTGGTTTTTGGCTGCTTGGAGTTGAAAACTGGGGAAAACCGCCTTTTCGTCAAAGTGGTAAACTAGCTGAAACGTTAGCACCAATTCCAAATGATGCATTCAAATTATTGCTTTCTCACGACCCAAGTCATTTCGATGAACAAGTCATTCAAACAAACATTGACCTAACACTATCAGGTCATACACATGGTATGCAATTCGGGATTGAACGCTTTGGAATAAAATGGAGTCCCGTTTCGTTCAAATACAAAAAATGGGCAGGATTGTACCAAGTTGGCAAACAGTTTTTATACGTTAACCGCGGTTTTGGTTATCTAGGATTCCCAGGTAGAGTAGGGATATATCCAGAAATTACTGAAATTGTTTTAACAAAAAAAGCGTGAGATAATCCCACGCTTTCAAGTTATTAATCAACAACTGTTATTGTCCGCTTTCCAAACGTTTTTGACGTTGCATCGGGTTTTCATTTTGTTGTTTTTGTTGGAATAATTGATACCTCGTTGGTGTTGAAACAGGAGGGAAGCTATTATTAGACATATCACAATCGGCAATTTCTAAAAAAGGATCTAATTTAAATGAACTAACTGCTTTGTCAAAAATGAAAACTTTTGTTACTGTTTGTTGGTCCATACGCCAAATCTCTGCAGGAATTCGAATAACCGTATCCGTTCCATCATTAAATTTCGCTTGAATAATTAATGGCGTTACGAGACCGCCTTTGTTGGTAAATGATAATTCGTAAAACTGTTTGTTCGCAGCCAGCAATTGCTTTTGTTTCTCCGTTAACTTCGCTTGAAATTCTTGGTATTCAGCCAAATCTAACTTATCTGCTTGATAAAGGTTACGTGTTGCATAAAAATCGTCAATTGTTGAATCTGCTTCGTTTACAGTCGTTTTGATTGACTCTTTGTTTCTGATATCACCAATAAACAATTGTTTTTCATCGTTTTGCGCCTTTAACAAAGCTTTTTCTGCCGTTGGATTATTGGTGTTTAATTGGAAGTTCTTTACGTAATCCAACGAAATATCAACGTAATCTGTCGAATAGAACCAACCACGCCAAAACCAATCCAAATCAACACCTGAAGCATCTTCCATTGTACGGAAAAAGTCAGCAGGAGTAGGGTGTTTGAATTTCCAACGTTCGCAGTAAATTTTGAAAGCGTAATCAAACAATTCTCGTCCCATAACCGTTTCACGAAGGATATTTAAAGCAGTTGCTGGTTTTCCGTATGCGTTATTACCAAATTGCCAAATTGATTCTGAATTAGTCATGATTGGCGAGATGAATTTCTTGTCGCCGCGCATGTAATCCGTAATCATGTATGCAGGACCGCGACGAGAAGGGTAGCCACGTTCCCATTCTTGTTCCGTTAAATATTGAACGAACGTATTCAAACCTTCGTCCATCCACGACCATTGACGTTCATCTGAATTGATGATCATTGGAAAGAAATTATGTCCAACCTCGTGAATAATTACTCCCCACATGCCGTATTTTGTCCCGTCAGAATATGTTCCATCGTCGTTAGGTCGACCTCCATTGAAACAAATCATTGGGTATTCCATGCCTATTTGTGCAGCATGAACTGAAATCGCAACGGGATAGGTATAATCAATCGTGTATTTTGAATACGTTTGAATAGTGTGTGCAACTAATTTTGTCGAATATCTTTCCCACAATGGATTTCCTTCTTTTGGGTAATACGACATACACAAAATATTTTTTCCATTTACAGTCGTGTTTTGAGCATCCCACATGAATTTACGTGATGACGCAAAAGCAAAATCACGCACATTTGAAGCCTTAAACACCCATGTTTTATAGGTTGTCGCTTTGGTTTTCTCTTTTGCTTCAGCCTCAGCTTGTGTGATTATTAAAACTGGTGCATTTGCAGTCTTAGCTTTTGCAAATCGTTCACGTTCTTTTGCAGATAATACTGCTCCAGCATTTTGCAATTCTCCAGTTCCAGCTACAACATGATCAGCAGGAACGGTAATTGCAACTTCGTAATCACCAAAAGGCAAAGTAAATTCTCCTTTTCCAAGGAACTGTTTGTTTTGCCAACCTTCCACATCGTTATACACACACATTCTTGGGAAAAACTGCGCAATGGTGTACAAGTAATTGTCTTCTTTTTCAAAATATTCATAACCTGAACGACCACCAACTTTCATGCGATCGTTGATGTTGTAACACCATTTTATTTTGAACGAAATACTTTGTTTTGGACCAAGCGGTTTAGCTGGATCGATGCGCATCATTGTTTTATTGATTGCGTATTTCATTTTTTCACCCGAAAGTGAAGCAACGGAAACAATGTTGTATCCACCGTCAAAAACCATTAATTTTCGTTCAACATCTTTGATCGATTTGAAATCCTCCATTTTTTCGACTTCTATAAAACGATTTTCAGCATCTTTTTTGTAGATGTTTTGGTCCAATTGTAACCACAAATACTCCAACACATCAGGTGAATTATTGGTATACGTGATAACTTCTTCACCGCTGATAATCTGCTTCTTATCATCTAACGTGATTGTCATTTTATAGTCAGCTTTTTGCTGATAGTAATGATTCCCCGGCGCTCCTGCTGCTGTTCGAAATTCGTTTGGAGTTGGTAGCTCCATGTCTAATTGAGCAAATTTGGATTGTCCAAAAAATATGGAGCTTACCACAAGACTTCCGCCTATTAAAAGGTGTTTCATAATGTTATTGTTTCAGTAGTTTTAGACGGTAAAAAAACCATCGTTTGTGTCTTGTTATTATAACTAAACGTAATCTTATTTTGTTGTTGAGGAAGTGCTTTCATCAACCAATCATATCGAAACGTTAACGAAGTGGCCAGTTCAATTTTTTCAGACGTGAAATAAAAATCAACCAAACCATTCGCTTTGACTTCGTAACCAATCAATTTCAACCGCACGTTTTTTTGATTGTTTTGAATAGCAAACCCTTGACATATAAACGATTCAATCTTGCGAATCATGCTTGTATCTGAATAATGGTCTTCCAATTCTTTGATCTGAATTCCAGATTCATTCATCACATCTTCAACATCGTGTGCGCTTGCCTCAATGGTTCCTTCAAATTGTTTATTCGCTTGATTAAACGTTATTTCTGCAAACGAAAAAAAATATTCGTGAGCAGCTACAAAACTGTTATTCACAGCAAATCCGAACAACAACAGAAATAAGAATCCAATTTTCATCTTAACAAAAATAACAAATTAGTGGAATTGGCAAAAAAAAGAGACTGACTCAAAAAGACAGTCTCAATTATTCATTACTTTTTAAAAGAAATTACTTATTCCCTTTTGCGTGATCTGCTAAAAATTGTGCCAATCCATTATCTGTTAACGGGTGTTTCGCTAATGCTAAGATTGCACTTAATGGACCTGTCATTACATCAGAACCAATTTCAGCGCACTGAATAATGTGCATTGGGTGACGAACTGACGCTGCTAATATTTCTGTTGCAAATCCGTAATTATCAAATATGATGCGGATTTGTTGAATTAAATCCATTCCATTCGTTGAAATATCATCCAAGCGACCAACAAATGGAGAAACATAACTTGCACCAGCTTTTGCTGCTAACAATGCTTGTCCTGCACTGAAAATCAAGGTGCAATTCGTTTTGATTCCTTTAGATGAAAAATACTTAATTGCTTTAATTCCAGCAGGAATCATCGGGATTTTAACAACGATGTTTGGGTGCAATTCAGCTAAAGCTTCACCTTCACGAACCATACCATCAAAATCAGTTGCAATAACTTCTGCACTTACAGGACCGTCAACAATTGAACAAATGTCAACGTAATGTTTTAAAATGTTATCATGACCAGTAATTCCTTCTTTAGCCATTAAAGTAGGATTCGTTGTTACTCCGTCTAATATCCCAAGATCATTTGCCTCACGAATATCTGATAAATTTGCTGTATCAATAAAAAATTTCATATGCTTAATTTGAAGAACAAAAATAAGCCATTAACAACGAACTAAAACGAAATAGTTATTGAAGTTTTTAACAGTTTATAAAGAAAATGAAAGGAAAAAAAAGAGGGGCAAGCTACTTTTATCGCACCGCTACAACCTCTGACCTTTGCTACGTTCCCGTCCTGGAGGATTAAGAGGGAGCTGGTCGTAAAAGACTTACCCCAGCGCAAAATTAGTTATTTATTTGATATTTGTTGTAGTTTGAGTCAAAATTAAATTGAAAAAAGCTAAGCCACTAACTTTCAATCATTCATCTAAATTTAATTTGAACAAATATTCGTTTACAAGAGCAATATTGTGCTGTTGACACAACAAGTGCAACTGTCCCATATAGAATGAATGTTCACGAATTAGTTGAAACAGCAGAGCTATTTCTAAAGGTGATAATTGATTGCTTTCAACTTTCAATAAAAACAATTCAATTTCTCTATGATTCGCATTTTCAAGTTGTAGCCAATATTTCTCGGGATGGTAATCGTCTAATTCAGATTCACTTGCTGTGTTTTGCAAACGTGAAACCAATAAATGAAAACTGTTTAAAACACGAGAAAAAGCATGCTTGATCGCATAATCTAAATCGCGATCGTCCTTGAGTAATTGATGAATACAAGCTAAATTTAACTCGTGAATCGTTGTAAACTGAACGGTAAATTCAGCTAGCATTTACAAAGATTTCAATGCTTCAATAGTAGCTGTTGGATTTGGGCTGTTGAAAACAAAACTTCCTGCAACCAAGGCATCAGCACCCGCTTCGACCAATAATTTACCCGTTTCTGTATTAACTCCGCCATCAACTTCGATCAATGCTTTTGATTCTTTTGCAACAATCAACGCTTTTGTTTGTCTCACTTTTTCAATTGCTTCTGGAATAAACTTTTGTCCGCCGAATCCAGGATTTACTGACATGATTAACACCAAGTCCAAATCAGCAATGACATGCTCTAAAACAGAAACTGGTGTATGCGGATTTAATGCAACTCCGGCTTTCATTCCCGCTTCTTTGATTGCAGCAATCGTTCGGTGTAAGTGCGTACAAGCTTCGTAATGAACAGTTAAAATGTCAACTCCTAATTTTGCAAAATCGTTGATATATAAATCAGGATTCACAATCATTACATGGCAATCAATCGTTTTTTTTGCAACCTTTTTCAATGCTCCAATTATTGGGAAACCAAATGAAATATTAGGAACAAACACGCCATCCATGACATCTACGTGAAACCAATCGGCTTTACTTTGATTAATTAAATCAAAATCTCTTTCTAGGTTTCCAAAATCACATGATAGGATAGAGGGTGCAATGATAATTGACATAACGTTGTTTTTTTTTACAAAAATAGCTTGTGTAGTTGACCTAACGAAATGAAAAAGGGCAATTGTTGAAAAGCTTTGAAATCTTTTTTAGTTAAAAAAACGGAGGTATTCTTCGTCTTTTTTATAAACATCAACATGGATAATGCGCTTGTTATCAGCAGATACGGTTACTGTAATGTAATCAACAATGATTGGAATTGGATGGCGAAGCGATATTCTACGGTGTTCTTTTCGGGCAATGAGTGCTATCAAACTATCAGGAATAGTTTTCTGTCCGACATCATTTCGTAAAATCAACCGCGCTAGCGAATCGGGCTGTTCACAACGCATACAACCGTGCGAGAATGCTCGAATGTCTTTTTGAAAGTATGTTTTCGAAGGAGTGTCGTGGATATAAACGCTGAAATTATTTGCGAATTCAAACTTAATCAATCCCAATGCATTATGAATTCCTGGTTCTTGCCGAATTGTAAAAGGAAAATTCTTCTTCGAATATCGCTTCCAATTAACAGCTGACGGATTCACCTCTTGTCCATTTTTGAACACTTTTAATTGATTTCTTTTTGCATAATCAGTATTTCTCTTAATTGCTGCTAAAAACTCGGTTGATGCAATAGAGTAGGGCTCTGTCCAATACGGCAAAGCAATGATACTTCCTAATTTTGATTGTAATGACGGAGTTGGTGTATCCAATTTCCCAACTACTACTTTGTGAGTAGACCGAAGCGTGTCATTAATAACATAATCCAACGTGAATGACGGAATGTTTATGTGTAAAAAAGTAGTGGGATTTTCTTTTCTCCAACGCATCTTTTCTAAAGCAAGTAATGTTCTTTTTTGTTGGTGTAACGGCGATTCACTGAGTAATTCAGTAGTATATTTTCCATTTACACCATCAGCTTTTAAGGCATGATCTATTTGAAACTGTTTCAATGCATCTGAAAGCGCTAAGCTCAATTCTTTGGTTGTGTCCATTGAATATGAATGTGATTTCAAATCTTCAATCGTCTTGTTTATATGTTCGATCGAATCAGATTTAAATGAGGGAATCGCAACTGATTTATCAGAAACATTTTTCAAGTAATAATCACGAAAAGTAACTGTTGCCAATTGAAAATATGCCTTGCTAGCAGGACCAAAATGAGCAAACCATTGATCCCATTGCGTCACCGAATCTAGTTCCTTTAACGCTCTGTTAAATTGATGCAACGCAACAACCATTTTTGGTTTTATTTTCATCTGATATTCATCAATAAATCCTGTTTTTAAATCCACCAAAACGTGAGCGAATTGAGCACTTTGAATGATTTCAAAAACGACTTCTTTTTTGCGCCATTTTTTTGGGATGGTAACTTGAATACGCGATGTTGGTAGACCAATTACTGGTGCATTATTCAAAAGAGCGTACATTTTTTTTGCGCTATTTGTCAATGAATCGTTTGATAGCCACACGGGTTCAAAGGATCTTTTGCGATAAAACTTCATGATTGAATCTTGAACAGCCGGAGAATAACCAATTGCGACCAAACAGTCACTTGTTAGTGCATTTTCAATCTTTTCTGACAAGGTTAATTTATGTGCTTGTTGACTGTTTTTTGTTGATTTTTCCGCTGAACAAGAAAATAAACTGAGACAAAAAGCAAAATAGATGATGGATTTTAGTGTGTTCATTGGATAGAAATGAGCAATTTTGTATAAATATATCAAATAGTAGCAGATGTTCACTGATTTTTACCAAACATATTTTTTATTGATTGCTGTTGGAATTTTTTCTCTGAAAGGCTTTAACGACAACTCTTTCGTTGAAAAATATTTATTCATTCCTTATCAAATAAAACACAACAACGAATGGTATCGATTTGTTAGTCATGCTTTTTTGCATGGAGATGTAGGGCATTTATTCTTTAATGGATTTACTATTTTCAATTTCGGGCCATTTTTCGAGAGTTACCTTAATTATTTATATGGACCACAAATCGGTTTGATTGTGTTTTGGGGATTTGTTTTCGTTGCTTTAATCGGTTCATCTTCGATATCTTATGCGCGCAATCAAAACAATCCAAACTACCGAGCATTGGGCTTATCGGGAGTTGTTTCAGCTGTTTTATTTGCATTTATCATGATTGCACCTAAAACAGAATTGAACTTAATGTTTATCCCAATTCCTATTACTGCTTATGTTTTTGGACTGATTTATTTAGCCTTTGAAATCTATTCAGACCGCAATAGAAAGTCGGGGATAGCACACGATGCTCATATTGGCGGAGCAATTGTTGGTATTCTTTTCATTTTATTTACTAATATTGAACTTGTAATTGCAAACTTCAACAGTTTATTACCATGACGCAACACGATTTATATGTGAATAACAATGGGACGATTCTGAGTAATTCAGGGCCGTCGATACAGGCTGGTAACCGCGGATATACATACGGCGACGGACTTTTTGAAAGCATTCGTGTGATGAATGGGAAGGTGTTGAACTTTGATAATCATTTCAATCGCTTGCTCGAAGGAGCAAAAATCTTGAAAATGCGTTTCCCAGCGTTTTATACAACTGACTTTTTCATGAATCATTTTCAAGAACTAATTAGTTTGTGTAAAATAACAGAAGGTGCTCGCATTCGTTTATCAATTGATCGTTTAGGAGGCGGAACTTATTTGCCAGAAGTTAATGATGTGAGCTTTTTTATTGAGATTTATCCTATCGAAAACAATTTGTATGGACTCAACGCAAAAGGCTTCGAAGTTGATTTGTACCAAGACATCAAGAAAAACAAGACAATTCTATCGAATTATAAGACAAAAAACGGTTTAATCTATGTACTTGCGGCATTAACTGCAAAAGAAAAAGGCTTAGATGATTTGCTATTAATCAATGAACAAGGTCAAATATTGGAAAGTTCAAACAGTAATTTATTTGTTGTGAGTAACGGTGTTTTGTACACACCAAGTTTAGCAGAAGGATGTTTGGCTGGAACAATGCGCATGCAAGTCATCAATTTGGCATTAGCAAACGGTTTGAAAGTTTACGAATGTTCAATTTTACCATCAAATTTATTGGTTGCAGATGAGATTTTCTTAACCAATGCAATCAAAGGATTAACGTGGGTTGGTGGTTACCGCACAAAAAGATACTACAATACCATTGCACGAAAAATCGTTTCTTTCTTAAACGAGGAATTTGACAAATAGCATATAGTTGACAAATTCTTTGTTTTATTGATACTTCTCAAAATGTCCTATAATTAATATTATGTTAAATAGAATATTATCATTCTGTTATTAATGTTCTACTCTCACATATTTCTTTAATCAACTTAATCAATAACTACTCCAATACTGTAGTAGATTTCAGATGAACAAAAATCAATAAAACAAAGAAATTTCGATTCAACATCATTATATGCATGTTTCATCCAAAAAAAAATGTTTAGTAGTTATCACTAGTTAGTTAAATGAAGGCATACTATAAAGCGTAATATTCGTAATCTATAACAAAACAAGCTTTACTTTATAATTCGTTTGAATTGAATATTCTTCCCTTCATGTCATTTCGATAAAAAATAAACGATTTATATCGTTTACATTATGTTAAATAGAAATACACCCATTTCATCATTTTTTGTATTTTTGATTCATGTTTTCAAAAGAAGAATTAAAACAATATAAAATTGATTTTTGGACAGCATTCAAAAAAAGAATGCAAGACAAACGTTCTTCGAATGGACGAAAAATAAATTGGCTAAATTACCCTTCTGAAATTCCTTACATTTTCATTCGACTTGATGCAACCGCCAAAGAAGCTCGTTTCATGATTGATATCCAACCAAAAGATGATGGCATTCGTGCGATAATTTGGGAGCAATTATACGAATTGAAAGTTGTTTTCGAAGCTGAAATGGGAACCGATGGCCAATGGCTTGAAAACGAATCCAATCAACAAGTAGCTGCCTTTAACCGTATTTGTTGGGTGCTTGAAGATGTTAATTTCTTTCAAGAAAAAGACAAACAAAAGATCTTTGATTTTTTTGAAGAACGATTGGTAAATTTTGATAATTTTTACCAAGAATTCAAGGATATCCTCATTCATTTAGCTTCGTAAGCGATTAGTTGTTATTTTTACAGTATGAATAAATCAATTTTAATAGCTGGACTTTCATTTGTTACTCTATTTTCTTTTGGTCAAACGCCAATTTTAAATGAATCGTTTAGCAATGGTATTCCTTCAACTTGGAATATCTCAATTCAAGATACTAATACGGTTAATCCTGCTGTTGCCGAATTTTCACCAGGATGGATTTCATTAGTTGATCCTGATAACACTGCTGATACAATTGTTGGAAGCACTTCTTATTTTTTGACTGAAAACAAAGCTAGTCGCTGGTTGATCACTCCCCCACTTTCGTTAGGTGGATATGGCAACACGCTTACATGGAATGCACGTGTTCACGATCCAAGCTTTCCGGATAGTTACATGATTCTTGTTTCAACAACTGATAATCAACCACAAAGTTTTACAGATACATTGTATGTTTTGGTGGAGGAATTGGAAAATTGGACTACTAGAAGTATCACTTTGAATGATAGCAACTTGTTGAATCAGCAAATTTACTTGGCATTTGTCAACAACTCAGTCAATAAATTCAAATTGTATTTGGATGATATTCAAGTAACAATTGAAGATGCTGCTGCAATAAATGAAGTGGAAAAAATAACGTTTTCTGTTTATCCTAATCCTTCAAGTGATGTAATTTATGTTACTGGAAATAAAGCAATTCAATCACTTTCACTTGTTTCTACAACTGGTCAATTGTTGCAAACAGTTAAAAACTCGAATAGTATGCAATTGGTTGATTTTCCAGCTGGAACTTATTTCGTAGTTGTCTCAACTGGTACACAACAAGTAACAAAAAGAATTATCAAAAAATAAAAATACTTGATACAAAAAAAGGTCTGATAAACACTATCAGACCTTTTTTTTGGAGTAAATTTATTACGCTTCTAATGTTTCAGCAACTTGTTGAGAAATTGCACTTTTTTCGAAACGAATTTTTGTTCCTTCAGAACTTATCAATACAGTTGTATCGGTAATTTCTAATACTTTTCCGTGAACACCACCAATTGTAATTACTTTATCACCAGTTTGGATGTTTTTTCTGAATTCACGTAATTCTTTTTGTTTTTTCTGTTGTGGACGAATTAAAAAGAAGTAGAAAACTACAACCATCAATCCAAGCATAATTATTTGCATCTTGTTTGTTTTATTTATTTGTAAAATTATTAACGAATTATTGTAGCCTCTACATTTACAATTGTCAAATTGGGCTCAGTGTTTGACAAAATTCGAATAGAACGTGAGATCTTTCCTGGCGAAAAAGACTCCGTATTTACTTGAGCTTCAACAATTCCACTTTCTCCTGGAGCGATCGGATCTTTTGTCCAATCTGCGACAGTACATGAACACGATCCTTTCACATCTGAAAGCACCAACGCATAATCACCGGTGTTTTCAACTTTAAACTTCGCTTTAATCACTTCGCCTAAAGCAACTTTCCCAGCATTAAACACTGGATTCACTTCCATTGTTGTTTTTTTACCAATCTGTAATTCTGTATTGTTTTCACACGATGAAAGCAATGCTGCTGCGATAAATAATCCAAAAATCTTTTTCATAACCAATTAATCATTCATTAAACCTCGTCCCATTTTACCCATTTTCCCATCTTTTTCCAAGCGGTCAATTGCGTTATCCAATATTCCATTGATAAAACCGTGACTTTTTGGAGTGGAATAGAATTTTGAGATTTCAATATACTCATTTAATGTTACTTTCTTCGGAATATTCTTGAAAATTTGTAATTCAGTAATGGCCATTTTCAATAATAAAATATCCATTTTCGCAATGCGATCTAATTCCCAGTTTTTGGTTAAATCATCAATCAACGCAAGGTTTTCCGAATCCATCGAAACTGTTTTACGCAACAATTGTTTGATGAAATCTTGCTCGTCTTCTTTGTCTTTGTACAAAGACATGATTTCGATTTTTTCGTTTTCTGTAGCAGCTTTGATTGTTTTAATCACCATCTGACATGCTAAATCGATATCATCTAACCAATGAATGGATTTTTCTTCGAAGAAATTGTAAATCAAATCAGAGTTTGCGATTTCCGATTTAAAAATATCTACAGCAAATTGAATTGCAGCATCAAAACTAGTATCTTCTGAATTCATGTGAGCGAAATAGGTTTCGCTTTCACGCATGGTCAAGTAAATTTTACGGAACATTTCGCGGTTTTCATCGCCAATCCAATTCACTTTTCGATCTTCTGCGGCATTGCGCAACTCATAACTGTCTTGCAGTAAAGCAATAATTGGATTGTCTACAAACCTTCTATTCGGATTCATGTCCTCTTCCGTAGGGCGAATTTTCTTTTTATTATCATCAATGCGGTTTTCAGCGATTTCTTTCAACTCACCAAAACTCAACATCAAATACAAATACAAATCATAAATACGATCCACAGCAGCAAACAATTCTTGTTCTGTTTTTTTCAGATTATCCTCTTCTGCTTGAAAATAAGCATAAAGTGTTTGCAATACTTTGATTCGTAAATGTCTCCTGTTTAGCATTTTAGTTCTTGTATTTTAAAGTGGTAATTTAATATTACCTATTGATTGAATGCGTTCTTCAGCCATTTTGTTAGCAATTTGGTAAGTTGGAATGTTTTCCGATTTAGAACGACTAACAATAGACGAGATTGTTCCGTAAATATCCTCTGACTTTCTCATTGCCCAATCTGCTGATAAACCAGCAACCTCTGAATAACAATTAATAACTCCACCTGCATTCAAAGCGAAATCAGGAGCATAAACTATCCCTTTTTCCATCACAATTTGACCGTGAATTTTTTCATTCGCCAATTGATTGTTTGCAGCACCTGCAATAATGGAACATTTCAAACGCTTCAAGGTCTCATCGTTTACGGTTGCACCTAGTGCACATGGAGCATAAATGTCCATATCAACATCGTAGATATCATTCAATCCAACCACATTTGCTCCGTATTGACTTGCAACTCGTTTCAATGTGTCTTCTTGAATATCAGTAACGTAAACTTTTGCTCCTTCGGCAGTAAGGTGCTTCACTAAATATTCACCAACATGTCCAACTCCTTGAACAGCAACTGTTTTACCAGCTAATGAATCTGAACCAAATTGTTGTTGTGCACATGCTTTCATACCCATGTAAACTCCAAAAGCTGTTACTGGAGACGGATCCCCACTTTTTCCTGGCAAACCAACAACATAATCAGTTTCCATACTCACCCAAGACATGTCAGTAGGATTGATACCTACATCTTCAGCAGTGATATATTTTCCAGCAAGGGAATTAACAAACTTTCCGAAACGACGAAACAATGCTTCAGACTTCATTGATTTTGAATCACCAATGATTACAGCTTTTCCACCACCCAAATTCAAACCTGAGATTGAATTTTTGTAAGTCATACCGCGCGACAAACGCAATACATCGTTTAACGCTTCCATTTCATTGTTGTACATCCACATTCTTGTTCCACCTAAAGCTGGTCCTAAAACAGTGTTGTGAACAGCAATGATTGCTTTCAATCCAGTTGCGTTGTCATTACAGAATAAAAGTTGCTCGTGGTCATAAATTCCCATTTGAGCAATTACGGGGTTTTCAGCAAGATTCATCTCCTTGCCATCTTTTACTTCAAACATATAGCAAATATATCGTCAATTCAATGCGAATGGCTAATTTTGTACTTTCATCAAACAAAGCCAAACACGGCACAAAAATAGGAAATTAATCGCATGAAGTCTCTAAGCTATTTGAACAAATATTTTTATAAATACAGATACCGTTTGTTATTAGGTGTTTTGTTTATTATAATTCAAAATTATTTCCTTGCTAAAATGCCCGTTTTAATTGGCGAAACATCTGATTATCTTACAGGTAAACGTGGTGAAAACCTCAATATTGACCAATTGTTTTGGATAGGAATTTCGTTAGCTGGATTTTATGTCCTTTTCAATCTCATCAAAGGATTTTTTCTTTTTTTAACACGACAAACGATAATTATCATGTCGCGCTTGATTGAATACGATTTGAAAAATGAAATTTTTACCAAATACCAAGAGCTGGATTACAAATTTTACAAGTCAAAAACTACTGGGGACTTAATGAACCGCATTGCAGAAGATGTTTCGCAAGTACGTCAATACTTAGGTCCAGGAATCATGTATACTGTCAATTTGGTCATACTCCTCCCCTTTATTACCTATCAAATGTTTGCAATTGATGTACAACTTGCGCTATTAACATTGATTCCACTTCCAGTAATGGCAATTCTCATTTATTTTGTTTCGAATAAAATGAACCTATTGAGTAAAAATGTGCAAGTGGAACAATCTAATTTAAGCACCATTGGTCAAGAAACGTTTGCTGGAATTAGAGTAATCAAGGCTTATCTTCAAGAAAAACATACCTTGAACAAATTCAACACGAGTGCAGATAATTACCATTCCAAAAACATGCGCTTGGTAAAAGCTAATGCTTTATTCATGCCAACAATCTCATTATTAATTGGTTTAAGCACTTTGCTAAGTATTTACATCGGTGGTGTTTTTGCATTAGATACTGATTTAGCATTGCAAAACGGAACAGTTCCAGCACACCAGGTTTCACCAGGAAACATCATTACTTTGGTACTTTGTGTTTCGCAATTAACTTGGCCATTTGCGAGTGTTGGATGGGTTACTAGTATTATTCAACGAGCTGCTGCTTCCCAAACACGCATCAACGAGTTTTTGACTACAAAACCTGAAATAATTAATAATCCTTCCACGCCATTCACTTCGTTTCAATCGTTGGTTTTTGACAACGTTTCGTTCCAATACACTGAAAATGGTCGCTCGGTATTATCCAATATCAACTTCACCATCAACAAAGGAACAACCTTGGGAATTGTTGGGAAAACAGGAGCTGGTAAATCTACTTTATTGCAATTAATTGTTCGCCAATTAAATCCGACTTCAGGTGTTGTACTTTACAACAATAATCCAATGCAACATGCTGATTTGAGTCAATTTAGGGATCAATTAGCTGTTGTGCCTCAAGATGTGTTTTTATTCTCAGATACCATTCACAACAACATCGCTTTTGGAACTAAAAACCAAGAAAATTTAGACAAGAGAATACACGAAGCGGCCGCTCAAGCTCATGTATTGCACAACATAGAGGAATTTCCAAATAAATTCGAGACCGTTTTAGGCGAACGTGGTGTTAATTTAAGTGGTGGTCAAAAACAACGCGTTAGTATCGCTCGCGCTTTAATTCGTCAGCCAAAACTATTGTTACTCGACGACTGCTTGTCAGCAGTAGATACTGAAACGGAAGAAATCATATTGCGTAATTTGAAAGTAGCTGCTGAGAAACACGAAACAACAACTGTTATTGTTAGTCACCGTATTTCTAGCTTGCGTAATGCCGACTTTATTTTAGTACTGGATAATGGCGTAATTACTGAAAAAGGAACGCATGAATCCTTACTTGATCTAAAAGGTAATTATTTTGAAATGTATGAAAAACAATTGCTGGAAGAACCAAAGACAATCGAAGATTAATTTATTTCAACAACAAAAAATGTTCGTATTTATCCTTGATAAATGTGATTAATTCCATGTCTGTTGCGGTTTTCAAAAAATCGAGATCTATGGACATGAAGTGAATGAAATCTTCAAATTCTTCTTCCGTTAAATTGATTACATCATAAACAACATATAATTTCAATAATTCTTGCAATACTTTATTTTGCGAATCTTTGAATTCCATTTGTGCAACCAATCTTTTTGATTGTTCGGTTTTAGAAAAACGTTGGTACAAGGCCGTTATGGGACTTTGGAAAGCTTCTAAACCTGTTATTGTTCGTGTTTCACGTAAAGCTAAAGCCGCACGCTCTTCTTTTACTTGTTGCAATGTTTTCAATGGACGAACAACAACTTCATCGATTTCTCGTCCAATGTGATTGAGCTCAAAGCGTGTGTTTTGTTGACAAGTTGAATCAGCTTTTATGCGAAAAGCAACTTTTTCAAAACCTTTCACAGAAAGTACTATGGAATCATTTTGACTCACATACACTGCAAAATGTCCGTCTGGCTGACCAAATACAGCTTTGTTTGTTGAAACGTTTACGACAAGTAAATTAAAAAAACTGCTGTTATTAAATGGATCAACAACACTTCCAGAAAGCCAAACTTTATCGCATTGTTGTGCATTCACAACTAATTGAAGAGCAACAAAAAAACAAAACAAACCATATTTCATAAAAACGAAAATAACATTAATCTCGTGAATGGGTCAAATATTAACAGAAATTAATGAAACCTTTAGTTAACAAATGTAACATATAGCAAATTACATTTGTAACAATTCAAAAACAGTTAAAAAAACCTGATTTTTCAATTGTTTGAAAGAAGTGATTAAATTTGTAGCATGAAACGAGTTGTTGTTGGATTATCTGGTGGAGTTGACTCAAGTGTAAGTGCATACCTACTAAAAGAACAAGGTTACGAAGTAATCGGATTGTTTATGCGTAATTGGCACGACGAGAGTGTTACCCTTTCCAATGATTGTCCCTGGATTGATGATTCTAATGACGCGCTTCTCATAGCTGAGCAATTGAATATACCTTTTCAAGTGCTTGATTTAAGTAAAGAATATAAAGAACGCATCGTTGATTACATGTTTGACGAATACCAAGCTGGTCGCACTCCAAATCCAGACGTGTTGTGTAACCGAGAAATCAAATTTGATGTGTTTTTAAAGGCCGCTGAAGAATTGGGTGCTGACTTTGTTGCAACAGGTCATTATTGTCAAAAAACTACAACTGAAGATGGCTTACATCATTTAATTGCTGGTGCAGACAACAACAAAGATCAATCTTATTTTCTCTGTCAACTTTCGCAAGAACAATTAGCTAAGGCCTTATTTCCTATTGGCCATCTCGAAAAACCAGCAGTACGCGCAATTGCGAAAGAAATTGGGCTTGTAACTGCCGATAAAAAAGACTCTCAAGGACTCTGTTTTGTTGGTAAAATAAGTCTCCCTGAATTTCTTCAACAAAAGCTTGAGGTTAAAAATGGTAAAGTAATTGAAGTCAATCCATTAAATCAACAATTTATAGCATACAATAAGCTTGAGGTTAACCACGCAAATTGCGAATTACTCAGCGAACCATTTGTATACACACCAGAAATGGGTATTGAAGTTGCTGATCATATTGGTGCACACTACTATACAATTGGACAACGAAAAGGTTTGAATATTGGTGGGCGGCCAAATCCTTCTTTTGTCATTGGCATTGACACTGAAACTAACATTGTTTATTCTGGTCAACTTGACGAACACCCTGGACTTAATAGATGGGCTCTTAAAATCAATGCATCTGAATGTCATTGGATAAATCCTTCTCATGAATTGACAATTGGAGAGAGCAAGGAATATCAATTTAAAATTCGTTACAGACAAACAGCACAGTCAGGGTGGCTAATTCGAAAAGATTCGGGTTATTACATTCTCTTCAAAGAAATACAAAGGGGAATAACACCTGGGCAATTTGCAGCATGGTATGAAGGAAACGAATTAATCGGTTCTGGAATTATTGCGCATTAGGCAAAAACACATCAAACGTGAAATCAGCATAAAACACAAGCGTTTTTATCACTTTTTTATCTGCTTTCATTTCTTTTTTTATTTGTGTTTCAACTATTTCTTTTTGAACAGGATTTTGAGCGATAGTTTCTTGACCAGTAGTTAGTTCTACTCCATTCGGCACATGTTTCCCCGTAAGCAACCACTGCGCTGAAACTCTTGGAAAAGCAACCAATAACTTTTCAATAAACTCAAAACTAGGCTTATTTCTACCACTCAAAACGTGACTTACATTTGAACGCTGAACACCTATTTTATCTGCAAAAGCTCCAGCATTCATTTTGTGTGAATCAATCACCATGCGAATTCTATCTTTTACCTCCATGTTACATTTGTAATTATTAAAGTTTACAGTGTTAACTGTAATGATATTTACAAATGTAACAAAATAAAAAAGTCAATCCCAAAATGAGATTGACTTTTTAACTAAATATTTCTAAACTTCTTTAATTCATATGATAATTAAAGAAAATTGGCACATTATTAATTTGAGGTAGCGATGGTCCAAATGTAACCAAGTCCATTAATTTTGCTACTTCTTCTATTGACAATTGACTGTGCTGTCCAAGCTCTTTATGTCTTGCCAATTTTACTTTTGCTAGATTCACTGCGTTATTAATCATCGTTAATTCCATATTAAAGGTTTTAAATAGCTCCTTGAATTATGACCATTTACGTAACATATCTAATAAGGTTACAAAAAATTTAAAAAAAGTTTACAAAAAGTAATTTAATACAAGTATTACTTTAATTAGAGTTATTAAAACACCTTATCTTAATACAAAAGCAATTACTCCTTTTCAACATATTTGTTAAATAATTCATGAAAAATCATTCCTAATAAAGTGAATGGAAACAACACAATCTTCTTGAATATGTCCAAGCCTGGTGTTTCTTTTTTTTCGACCTCAATTTTAACAACCTTGTCTTCATCCAAGGCTTTACCGCAATAATACCGCATATCGTATGTTTTTATATAATTATATCGTTCTACAAATATTCAATGATTCCATCAGTTTTGAATAAAAATTAAGCTGGAACAAAAAAAAGTTTAAAATCGCTTAATTTTAACTTAATTATTAAGCTTAATTCTACTTAATTTACTTAATTTTATGTTATGCAATTCTCATCCTTTCAATCAACGCTCACAACTTTGCTTGCTTCATTTTTTAATGAAGCTACTACGGGGTGTTGGTTTATAGGGAATCAGCAAACAAATTTTCTTTTTGGACAGGACATTGTTCCATGTAGTATTGAAGAAACGGTTGTGCTAAAAAAACTAATTAACGAGCAAAAATCTGCTGATTTTGAATTGTCAAAAACGAGTGTTCTGCGTAAATTACATACATTCATTACAGATCATCATTTCCATAAAATCAATTTATTAACTGGCGAAGTGCTTTTGATTGCGAGTTGCCAACAAGCGGATGTCTTGGTTATTTTTGAACGTGTTTTAAAACAACAAATTGCTGATTTAGCCAAACGTCAACATATTCTCCAATTGTTTGATATCGAATCAACGAAAAACAACTTGCTTTTCAATGAAAACACCCAGTTAAAAGCGCATCGTAAAAACGAAATACTGTTGTTGATTAATCAATGGGAGAAAAAACATTCACCAATACGTATTCAATTTGACCATTCTTTTATTCAGAAAATCGATTTATTAAGTTCAAACGATACCATTATAAATCAATTAAACGCTGCATTTGAACTGATTCAATATTTGAAACCTGGATTACTGGAATATCGACTTAACGAATCGTTCTTTACTTCAAACGAAAGCGCACAACAGATTGTAAATCATAAAATTAACACACCTGTTAATACAACTAGAAATCGTTCTGAATTATTATTAGATAAATACGAAGAAGCTGCACAAATCGCATTAGCAAACAATCAAGTAGTCAATGGCCGGACAATTGCAGCCTACCTCCAGCCTTCTGTGTCACCTCCAGCAATAACAGACGCTTTGAAGAAAAACAGAAAAGCAATTAAAAGCTTGTTGGATGAAAACCCAACTAAATGGGGTTTACTTCGAAATTACCTGAAACCAGTTAAAAACATTTCAGAAGCGAGTAATTACGCTTTTCATGCTGGTTTTAATTGACCAAATAATTATAAGCACTGTTGATTTCTAGAAACGCTGCTGTCATTTCATGTTGTTTTTCAGCGGAAGCCAACACAAATTTATCCGGATGATATTTAGCTGCCAACTTGCGGTACGCTCTTTTTATTTCTTTCAGCGATGCGTTTTCATCAATTTGTAGAATTTTAAAGGCTTTGCTATTGTTAATGTCATTCGAAAAATAATTTCTAGTCGCTTGTTTATTAGAGTCAAAACTAGCGATTCGTTTGTCGATTTCTTGCGCGATAAAACTGTAAGATATACCAATCAATGATCCAAAGCGTGTAATGGCAACTATTTCTCTATCAATAATTCGTTCCTCAGAAAACGATACATCTAAAAGAAAATATAAAAGTTTGAGACGTTCTTTTTCGCTGGTTAATTGTTGAACAACCCAACGAGCAATTGCACGAATTGTTGTTGTTTTGCGCAATGTTTGAGTTAATTCAAATGTCGCGTCAACAGTTGATTTATCGAAATTCCGTTTGATATAACTGTGAATAAATGCAATTTTCACTTCAGAATAACGCGCATTTTTCTTTAATAACCAAGCTGCTAAAAAAATGTAAGCGGTAGCTTTTTTGTCCTCTGACTTAACCAAACCTAACGTTGGTTCATCCTCTTTGATGCGATAAAATTTTTGTGACCGGTAGAATTTAACGATTGCTCGAGTAAATAACAAAAGAATAATTAAACCGAAAACCTCAAAAAGCACAACCATTCGAAACAACTAATTACCATTGATTCTTTGGAACAAGTGGGATAATCAAATGTTCTAAACCATTGAGTTTAATTTCATAAATCAATTCCATTTGCTTACCTAATTTTCCTGGAGGAAATCCATTTTGCTTGAACCAAACAATATAATGCTCTGGTAAATGAATTAAAAAACGCCCTTGGTATTTACCGAAGGGCATTTTTGCTTCAGCAAGCTGAACTAATTCATGTTTGTTGTTCACGAATGAATTTATTTAACGGGAATTGACGCTAAGGTCGATAATAAAAATTCCCAGAATTTTTGAACGGATGAAATTTGAACGCATTCGTCAGGTGAATGAGCACCTCTGATATTTGGACCAAAGGAAATCATGTCCATTTTCGGGAAGTGTTTTCCTAAAATCCCACATTCCAACCCTGCGTGACAAGCTTTGATTTTAGGATCAGTTTTAAACGTTGTTTTGTATAAATCAGTCATTAATTGAAGTATTGGCGACTGAGCATTTGGTTGCCATCCTGGATATTCACCCCCTTGAACAACAGCTGCACCAACACTTTCAAAAGCACATCTCACCGCATTAGCAATATCTGATTTTGTCGATTCAACCGAACTTCTTTGTAAAGACTGTGTAACAAACTGTCCGTCTTTAACCGTAACGATAGCTAAACTTGACGAAGCTTCAACTAAATTTTCAATATCGGGACTCATTCTAAAAACACCATTTGGAACAGCGTAAATTGAATTCATAATTCGCTCAAAATCAATATGTTTTACCGATTGAGTTGCTACATCTATTTTAGACATTTTCCAAAACATTTCGGTTTCAATTGTTGCAAATTCATTCGTCAAAACTGCAACAAAATCATTGTAAGCTTTTTCAAATAAACCAAATTCTGCAGTTGGAACTGCTAAAACTGCAGTCGCTTCCCTTGGAATTGCGTTGCGTAAACTCCCTCCATTAAACGAAATCAAACGTAAATCAACCAAAGCAATCAAATGATACATCAAGCGATTCATTAATTTATTGGCATTCCCTCTTCCCAAATGAATATCCATTCCAGAATGCCCTCCTAATAAGCCACGCAGTTGAATTTCAACAGTTTGAAAATCACTTGGCAAATCAACCATTTCGACAGCCAAAGTTGTTGTTGTATCAATTCCTCCTGCACATCCGATAGACAATTCGTCATCGTCTTCCGTGTCTAAGTTCAATAAAATTGTTCCAGTAATATTAGACGGATCAACATGCATTGCTCCTGTCATTCCTGTTTCTTCATCAATTGTAAACAGCGCTTCGATTGCAGGATGTTTAATGTCTTTTGAAGCTAACACAGCCATGATTGCTGCAACGCCTATTCCATTGTCAGCACCAAGTGTCGTTCCGTTTGCACGGACCCAATCTCCATCAACAAACATGTCAATTCCTTGCTGATCAAAGTCAAAAACAGTTGTTTCGTTTTTTTGATGCACCATGTCAATATGCGACTGCATGACAATTGTTTGTCGATCTTCCATACCAACAGATGCTGGCTTTTTGATGATGACATTACCAATTGCATCATTGATTGTTTCCAATCCCAAACCACGACCAAAATCAAGCATGAATTGAATAATACGCGCTTCTTTTTTTGAAGGTCTTGGCACAGCATTCAAAGCTGCAAAATTACTCCAAAGTCCTTGTGGGTTTAATTCTTTTACTTCCATAATATCATTTATTAAGCTGATGGCTTATTAATTATCTTATCAACGTAGAGGTCTTCTACTTTTTTTCTTGCCCATGGCGTTTTTCTCAAAAACGTCAAACTCGATTTTATACTTGGATCGCTATTAAAGCAATTGATTGGAATGAGGTAACCTAAGTGCTCAAAACCATATAAATCAACTAATTCAGTTACAATCTTTTCTAAGGTAATACCGTGTAAAGGATCCAAAACTATTGACTAATTAGTTTAACTTTCTATACTTGATTCGTTTTGGACCAGCATCCCCTAAACGTTTGCGTTTGTTTTCTTCGTATTCTGAATACGAACCTTCAAACCAAACTACTTGTGAATCGCCTTCAAAAGCTAAGATATGCGTACAAATCCGATCCAAGAACCATCTATCGTGGGAAATGACAACAGCACAACCTGCGAAATTCTCAATTCCTTCTTCCAAAGCACGCAAGGTATTTACATCGATATCATTTGTAGGTTCATCGAGCAATAAAACATTTGCTTCGGTCATCAACGTCATTGCTAAATGCAAACGGTTACGCTCACCACCTGAAAGAACGCCGACTTTTTTACTTTGGTCACCACCTGCAAAATTGAATTTAGACAAATAAGCACGCGCATTGAATTTTTGGTTACCAATTTCGATGAATTCATTTCCACCACCAATCACTTCAAAAACGGATTTTTCCGGATCAATTGATTTATGCGTTTGGTCAACGTATCCAATTTTCACTGTTTCACCAATCGAGAAATTACCTCCATCTGGTTGTAATTCATCCATGATCATTTTGAAAATGGTTGTTTTACCAGCACCATTTGGCCCAATAATACCAACGATTCCTGCTGGTGGTAATTTGAAATTCAAATCATCGTATAATAATTTATCGCCAAATGCTTTCATAACGTGTTCCGCATCGATAACATTGTTCCCTAAGCGTGGTCCGTTTGGAATTGGAATTTCAAGATTCACTTCTTTGTCTTTCATTTCCTCCGACATCATTTTGTCGTAATTCTGGATACGCGCTTTGTTTTTTGCGTGACGTCCTTTTGGATTCATCCGTACCCATTCCAACTCACGCGCAAGCATTTTTTGACGTTTCGATTCCGTTTTTTCTTCTTCTTTTAAACGGTTACCTTTTTGTTCTAACCAAGAAGAATAGTTTCCTTTCCATGGAATACCTTCACCTCTATCTAATTCTAGAATCCAACCAGCGACATTATCCAAGAAATAACGGTCGTGCGTTACAGCAATAACTGTTCCTTTGTATTGTTGCAAGTGTTGTTCTAACCAGTCAATTGATTCAGCATCCAGGTGATTGGTAGGCTCATCGAGTAAAAGAATATCAGGATTTTGCAATAACAAACGACACAAAGCTACACGGCGTTTTTCTCCACCAGATAGCGTTTCAATTAATTGATCATCTGGCGGACAACGCAACGCATCCATTGCACGATCGAGTTTTTGATCCAATTCCCAAGCATCTAATGCATCAATTTTATCTTGAACAACTCCTTGACGTGCAATGAGTTTGTCCATTTTATCAGCATCATTCAATACTTCTTCGTCCATGAAAGCATTGTTGATATCCTCGTATTCTTTCAAGACATCTACAATTTCTTGCGCGCCTTCCATCACAACTTCTTTGACAGTTTTCTTTGGATCTAATTCCGGCTCTTGTGGTAAGTAACCAACGGAGTATCCTGGAGAAAAAACAACATCACCTTGGTACGATTTATCCAGTCCAGCAATAATTTTCATTACTGTAGATTTTCCAGAACCGTTCAAACCGATGATTCCAATTTTAGCACCGTAAAAAAAGGATAAGTAAATATCTTTAATAATTTGTTTTCCTTGAGGTGTAACTTTCGAAACACCGACCATTGAAAATATGATTTTTTTATCGTCTGACATATCTTTTTATTAATGTTTCAAAGTTACAAAAGCAAAAGCGAAACACCACAATAATGCCTTTGAAAATTGATGTAAATTGCTTATTTAATCAATGAAGAGCTACTTTTAATAAATTGTTGAATGAAATTCAAAAACAAGGTTTAATTTAGTAAATAAAAAACATGCGTACTTTACTTACATTTCGTTTATCTGGAATAATATTGACCTGTCTTCTGATAATGGCTTGTAATAAAGACGCTATCACGTACCAATTAAATTGTCACGTTACTGATTCCTCTGAAGCCGCAGGATTGGCTGGAGCGACAGCAACGGTAAAGATTTTTTATACAGCTGGTGCAGGACAAAACACTGAAACGACTTATACTACTGACAATTCTGGAAATTTTGAATTGACTATCGAACGAAAAAAAATTGAAAAAATAGTAATCAGTATTTCAAAAGATGGTTACTTTTCTACTTCGCGCACGTTCTTTTTAGACGAATTATCCGTTGAAGATCCAAATCAAATTGATTTTTCGACGTATGCAAAAGCATGGGTGAAACTTCATTTTACTGGAGATGGTAGTTTCAATTATCAATACATCCGTGAAATTGGTCTCGATAATTGTGATGCTTGTTTTCCAAATGGATTACAAACATTGAATGGAGTAACAGACACATCGCTTTATTATATCAACAATGGAAACACACCCTTTCAATTGTTTTGGTCCATTCAAGGAAGTGCTATCAGTGGTCAAGAAAATGTGATTACAACGTCACAAGATACAACTGAAATATTGATCGCTAATTAATCTTCGTCTTCAATAAACTTGCGCAATTCTTGACGTAACTGACGGTTATATGTCTCCATCAAGTATTTGAAATAGTTTGGTGTACTTTTCGCTATACATTTCGTGTACACTTTCAAGCGGTGTTCGATATGATCTTGTAGGTAAGGGATAACTTTGATTGCTTCGTCAAAATCTTTGGTCACACGTGCAATTCCTTCAGCATGATTACTCATGGATAAATCAACAGCAACTTTTCCTTTTTCGCCTTTATCTACACATTCGTAATAGACATCACGCATGGAAAAAGCATCCAAAAAAGCGACATCTACATATTGCTCCATCTGACGTGGGAATTCAAATTCTACTTCAAATTCAATATCATCGTCTTCAGACATACGTGCTTCTAAGAAGCGATCTGGGAAACGGAAAGCATCTTGCCAGTTGATGTAATCTTGCCACAAACCAAAGCGACGTACATTATTCCCTAAGTCGATTAATTTAAATTGTGATTTGTTTGGCAATCTTCGAGAACCGCGACCAATCATTTGATGGTACAAAGTCAAAGAACGAGTCGCACGATTTAATATGATTGTCTCAACTGTTGGTTCATCGAACCCAGTAGTTAAGATTCCCACAGAAGTTAGAATTGCATCTTTGGTATGTTTGAACCAATGCAGCACATCTTTTCGATCTTTATCACTAAAGGTTGAATCTAAGTGACGGATTTTATACCCACGTTTTTTGAACGTTTCTTCAACACGCAACGAAGTTTCAATCCCTGAATTAAAAATCAATGTTTTGTTTCCAATAGCGACTTCTTCGTATGCAAACAACAATTTCTCTTGCATGAAGTAATTTCCATAAACTACTTCTGATGAACTTACCGTAAAATCACCATTGGATCCTATTTTCAATCCATGCAAATTCACATCATAGGTAAATGTCTCCGCATCCGACAAATAGCCACTTTCAATTAATGATGAAATGCTTTCACCAACAATTAACTTGTTGTAATGGTCGTTTAATGGTAATGCTTTATTGGAACTCAATGGTGTTGCAGTGACACCTAAAATATTAGCACCAGCATAATATTGGAAAATCTTTCTGAAACTATTGTAATGTGCTTCATCGACAATAACTAAACCGATACCATCTAAAAAGTTTTCGTTTTCCTGTAAACGGTTATTCAATGTTTCGACCATTGCAATGAAACATGGGTAATGGTCTTCGTCTATTAGGTTTTTGACTTCGCTACTAATTACTTTGTTGTCAATACCAATTGCTTTCAATTGTTTGGAAGTCTGAACGGATAACTCAATTCGGTGTGTTAAAATCAGCACTTTCTTTTCCCAGCGACGAATGTATTCTTGAGCAACTTCTGAAAAAATAACCGTTTTTCCACCACCAGTTGGCAATTGAAAAAGCAGATTAAAATCAGCTCCGTTCTTTTCCAATTCATCGATAATAATGGTTACCGTTTTCGATTGAAAAGGATATAATTGTTTTGCTTCGAACAGTTCTGAGTCAATCATTTGTTATCTTAAAGGGGGTACAAAAGTACTGTTCTTTTAAAGAAAAGACAACCTATTCACTCAAATAGTAGTAACAAACTGAATAATAATTGATTAAATCTGTTTTTTTAACAGAATTACCAATTAAAAATCGAATCCACCTCCTCCACCTGTAGCAGGACCACCTGATTTTTTTTCGTTGAAATCAGTTTTACCAAATTTATAGCGTACATTGAAATACAACCTTCTTGTTTCCCATTTGAAGATGACGTCTTGTTGTATTCCTGGTTGATCCACATAAAACTGGAATCCTTGTGTGTTAAAAATGTCTGAAACACGTAAACCGATTCCCCATTTACCATCTTTCAACGTTTTGTCCATTGAGAAATCCATTGCTCCTCTTGGTTTCGCCTTTCCAGAAGGTGTGACGGAAGGAGCGCTGTATCGTCCGTTTACTTGTAATGTCAATGTTTTTTTCATCAAATCGACAGATGTGGTTATTTTCCCACCAAGTACGAATCCTTCGCGATTCCAATTCAATACCGTATTCGCGTCTCTGTATTTGATATAATTCCCGTTAATTGAAAGCATTGCTCGCCAAATTGGTACTGGTCTGAATTGGAAAACAAGTTCTCCTCCAGTATTTACTGACCGGTCAATATTTGCAAACGTTCCAGCAGAAGTGCCATCTGGGTAATACACTTTCACACGATTAATCACATCGTATGAAAAACGTTGGTATGCAGACGCCGCAAGCGTTACTTTTTTAGTCGAATAGTCGAATGTAAGATCAATTGAGTGAATATATTCAGGTCGTAATTCGGGATTTCCACGACGTAAATTGTATGGATCAGCATAGCTCGTAAACGGATTCAAGTTATCAGAATTTGGGCGGTTGATTCGTTTGCTATACCCAAAAGAAAATTCTTTTGTTTTACTTACAGAATAGCGAATATATCCAGATGGAAATAAGTTGAAATAATCGTTCAAATAGGATTTGTTTTCAGAAATCAAATTAGGTTCTTGGAAACTTTTTTCAGCCCTCACTCCTACTTGATATTTCCATTTTTTGTATGTTGAACCAATAATTCCATAAGCAGAATAAATTCGTTCCGTGTAGGAATAGTCGAAATCAGCTAAGGTATCCGCTAAGAAAACACCGGACGTGTCTTTTTTATCAGAATTAGTAATTACCGACATATCTCGGTGAATCAATTTTAATCCACTTTCGGTTCTCCATTTTTTATTAATGATACGCACTACATCCATTGATAATGTCGTGATATTGTTTGTTTCATTATTGAACAAGCGTTGATTGATCGTTGAAATACCTTGAGGAATCGATTGGTATTGATCGTAATAACCTTGATTTGATGCTTTTCCTAGTGACTGATAAGCTGCCCAATCAACTGTTCCTTTGTCGTCTTTGAGTTCCAAAGCATAATTTAATCCCAAATCAATGTTTTGATTATCAGATGGATCATTCGCATTTCTATTCCACCATCCCAAGGTGTCGTATTCGTTGTTTTTATAACGGAAATTATACTGGTCACCTGTTCGAAGTCTATCACCAACATTTCCGGAAACGTTCCACGAAAGTGTATTTCTATCTTTCAAATAAAGATCCATTCCAATTTTTGCCGTATGCGTAATTGCCAAATCACCACCATCTCTTCGTTGTCTCAAATAAATAGTAGAATCCGAATAATACTGTCTTAAATCACTGTAGTTATTTCGATAGCCATCTTTGTAATCGTATGCGTAATTTCCGTAAATGTTGAATTTGGTATTGCGCATATTCAATCCAAGCGACGTATTATAAGCATCCCCTGTTCCTACAGAAGCTGTGATATTTCCATTCAACCCGCGTTTGATATTTTTCTTTAAAACAATGTTGATGATTCCAGATGTTCCGTCTGGATCGTATTTTGCTGAAGGATTGGTAACAATTTCGATGCGATCTATACTTCCTGCTGGAATTCCTTCTAATAAACTTCTACCATTTCCACCTGAAAGTGAACTAGGTTTTCCATCAATTAAAATGGTTACGTTACCATCACCTCGTAAGGATAATTTTCCGTCTTGATCGATTTCAACAGAAGGCACATTATTCAAAACATCAGTAGCAGAACCACCTGTTACAGAAATATCATCACCTACATTGTATACTTTTTTATCAATTCCAATAGAAAGGGGATTTCGTTCTTTCACAATGACAATTTCATCAATTGTTTGCTCTTTATTTGCTAACGAAATAGATCCTAATTTACGTAACGGCTTTTGAGCTGAAAGTTGAATGTTTGGGATAAACTTATCGCGGTAAGATGGTGCCGAAACTTTTATAATGAACTTTCCAGCAGGTAATTGATCCAAAACGAAAAAACCTTCGAAATTGGTAAAGATTGATGCGACTATCGATGAATCAGTTGTGCTCAAAACACGAACAGCTGCATATTCGAGCGGTTTTCTGCTAATAGAATCATAAACCGTTCCATCAATTGAACCGATTTTTGTTGGAGGATTTTGTTGAGCAATGACCGAAAAGGTCGAAACAAAAACTATAAAAAGACTTAAAAAGCGCATGTTTTTTGTTTGAATGGGGTGAAAAAAATGTTGGAACTTTCGTTCGTGAGAAATTAGAAGCAGATTAACAATTAACCACGCATTTTGTCGAGTAAACCACTTAACGTTTCAGCTTCTTCTTCCGATAAATTTTCACTTAAATCAACAAAACCTTTTCGTTCGTTATCAATTTTTGCTAATAACTCAAGTCCGTCATCTGTAATTGAAACATAAACAACACGTCGGTCTTCATCGCATCTTACGCGCTCAATCAATCCTTTTTCGATTAATTTATCCATTAAACGAGTGGTATTCGGTGAGCGTTCAATCATTCGATCTTTGACAGTATTTACGCTAATGACTCCTTTCGCGCCTCTTAAAATTCTCAATATATTGAACTGCGGCATCGTCAAATCAAATTTTGACATATAATTATTTTGCAATAAATTAAAATAATTTGATGTGTAACGCAAGTTAACAATAGCTTTTTGCCGTGAGTTAGCAAATTTTGATTGAATAATTTCTCCGATTTCCATGGTACAAAAATAGTTACCACGGTAGTATCTACAAAATTATATGAGTGATTATTTTAATTAAAAGTGATTTAACGGAACTGATACTGGAAATCCGATAATTTTGGTAACGACTCAAAAGATATTTGAATGGCGTGTTTTCCTGGTAGAAAATCACAAAAATTGTTCGAGAATGTTACACCTTGTTGGAGCGAATAAATCCAAAAATCCATCAAATAAGTGTCAGTTTCAATAACGAGTGTTGCTTTTTTGTTTGTTTCATCGATATTTTCTAACGCTACTTGTATCGTTGGAACAAGATTTTTATTGGATATAAAATCAGCACCTAGTTTTCGAAAAGATTGCGTCTTTTGTTTGTTCTCATGATTGGTCCAGGCAAATTGATATAGTACTGATTGGTTGTTCCATTTTGCTAATTCATTTTCAAACAATCTCATTCGAAGAGGAGTTGATAAATCAATTGTTGTGGATATTCGCTCGAGCAATTTACCAGACAAGTCATAAACAGTGCATGATAAATTAGTTGTAAATGCTTTTGTCACATCCGAAACCAGGAAAAAAGCCGAACTATCTAATGGCGCTTGTAAAACAGCAACTGGTTCAAAACTAATCTTAACACGGTATTGTAAAGCTTTCCAATTGTTATAATAATCGATACTTGACCAGGTAGATGCCGGCCAACAATCATTGAATTGCCAAAACAAGGTTCCCCCACATCTTGGATAATCCAAGCGATGCGCTACAATTGCAGCTTCAACACCCATTGCTTGAATTAATTGTGAGTAATAAACAAACGTTTTGAAATCAGCTGTAGGTCCAAAGAACAAATCGGCATGTTTTTTCATCATTCCATTCCCAACATAACTTTTTTGATGCTGTTTCATAACTGGACTTGTTAAATACCAATCCGATGTATCTGAAAAGCGCAATAATGTTGAAAATTCTGGGAACGATTGAAATCCATATTCCGCATTAAAACGACCCGATTTCTTGGCGAAATCACGCATTGGATCTTTCCCATGCCAAACGCCCCAATAATGTTGTGTACCGTGATTATAAAGCGAGTCTTTACCCCAATTACTCAAAGGAGACGTATGAACATAAGGTAAATTGGTGTATCGAGTAACCGTTTTAGGTAGTAAATCTTTGAAAACAAGGTCGTAATAATTTTCTAGGGTTAGCTGTTCCTTTTTGGTCAAATTGTATGTCGACTGAAATCCCCAGTTTTTCCAAGCAACTGCCACTTCATTGTTTCCATTAAAATAAACCACTGATGGATGAGAAGAAATTCGCGGGATTTGTTGTGACACTTCTGTGGCAACGTTTGCTAAAAACGCATCATCTCCAGGATACATAGCGCAAGCAAACATGAAATCTTGCCAAACCATAATCCCCAATGAATCACACGCATCTAAAAAATCATTAGATGGATACAATCCACCTCCCCAAATACGCACCATATTAAAGTTAGACGCTGCCATGGTTGCAACAGCAGCTAAGAGTTGATGCTTCGTTATTTTTGATGGAAATACTTCTGCTGGAATATAATTTGCTCCTTTGCAAAAAATTGGACGGTTGTTGATTTTAAAATAAAACGAAGTGCCCCATTGATCTTTCTCTTGAATCAATTCACTCGTTCGGATACCAAATGTTTTGTCTGCTTCATAAATGACTGTTCCATCAGCGAGCTGAATGGTCCAATGATCGTTATACAATGCTTGTTCGCCCTCACCCAATGGCCACCATAGTTTTGGTTGTTGTATCACTTCATCGCGTTGAACCCATTGTTTTTTTGGTACTATTTCTTTTGTTCCAAACAAATCACTCTTCCAAAAAACTGGCTGATCAATGTTGTGAAGTAATTGAATAGCAAATGATTGAACAGCTTCATCGGGTGAAATAGTTTTCGTCTGAATATTTGTAGCTACAACACGATTTGATTGATACGAGATTAATTTAACAGGTTCCCAAAATCCGATTGTATTCATGCGAATTGACCAATCCCAACCAAATTGGTACTGTGGTTTTCGGGTTAAGGAAGCAACTTTAATTGTACCAACATCATTTGGCGCGGGAAATCGTGTGCTGTATTTGTGCGCATTTTTTTTGTGGTAATTTACTGGGGATTGAAATACAACTTTCAATTCATTCTTACCAATTTTTACAGATGAAGAAATTGAAAATCGATAGGTAACAAATGAATTTTCAGTATTGCCAATTAACACATCATTTAAATAAATCGCTGCGTAAGTATCGATTGCAGGAAATTCAATATCGATGAGGTTTTCTTTTTGAATAGTCGAAATTGTGAATTCACTTGTGAAAATCCAATCAACATCTTCAATCCACAAAAATAATTGTTCATTATTCCCAACAAAGGGATCCGGTAATTCGCCCGATTGAATCAATGCCTCTTGAACCGACCCAACCGTTCCTAAACCCAACCATTCGTTTGATTTAGCATGTTTTACCTTCCACTTTAATTCTTCTTGAGCTTGGCTATCAAACCAAACGAACAGACATAAAAAGAAAAAGGGAAGTAGTTTCATGTTACCATTTTCTATCAAAAGACGTATCAACTAATTGTTCCTCTTTTGCAGATTTGATTGCATAATTAAAACCATTGTATACAGAATATCCACCAACGTTACCATTTTTATCAATCGCTAAAAAACAACATTGTAAACCACTCATATCCTTGTGTTTACGAATGATTCGTTGAACTGCTTCTTTACATGCTTCTTCGGGCGTTTTACCATTTCTCATCGATTCCACAACAGTGTGACTTCCTGCAATACGAATCATTGCTTCACCTAATCCACTAGCAACTGCTCCGCCAACTTCTTGATCAATAAACAAACCTGCTCCAATAATTGGAGAATCGCCTAAGCGACCTGGTAATTTATAAGCCCAACCAGAAGTTGTACACGCGCCACTAATTCTCCCTTTTTCATCAATAGCAAGCAAGCCAATTGTGTCGTGATTCTCGTGATTGATAACTGGTTTTTTAGCTAATGCTTCTTGTTCTTTTTTCCATTTTTCCCAATCCTTTTTCACTTCAGGCAAGGGCGTTTTTATTGTTTCAAAGTTATTTTTCAACGCATATTTTTTTGCGCCAGCACCAACAAGCATAACGTGTTGCGTGTGTTCCATGACGTGTCGAGCAACTGAAATCGGATGTTTGATTCCTTCTAAACAACCAACTGCTCCACAATGCGACTCCCAATTCATGATACACGCATCAAGAGTAACATGTCCATCCGCATCTGGTCGACCACCTACTCCAACAGAACGGTTAGTAACATCAACTTCCGTAACTTTAGCGCCAGCTTCAACAGCATCAAGCGAATTACCTCCGTTTTTCAATACTTCCCAAGCTGCTTTGTTTGCATCCAAACCATGTGCCCAAGTAGAAATAACTTTAGGTCCACCAGAGTAGCTTGTTTCCTCTTCAGAAACTTGGTTTTCTTTTGATGCAAATACTGGATTTACAACTGTTGCAGCTAAACCTACCGCACCTAAACGTACAAACGATCTTCTATCCATCTTTTTATTGAGCTAATTCGCTAGCAAGCCAGTTTTGAAATTGTGTTGCATTTTTGGCATGTACACTGTAATCTTTTGCAAAATTGTGTAAACCATCATAATTTGCTTGCGCACACATGTACAAGTAATTGTTGTTATCTCGATTTAAAACAGCATCTACAACTGCTGTAGGAGGTAATGAAATTGGACCTGGAGGCAAACCAGCATACAAATATGTGTTGTACGGACAATCTTTTGTTCGGTGTTCAAAAGTCAATCGTTGTACACCTTTCAATTGATCGCCCCAACAAAATTTAAACGTTGGATCTGATTGTAACTTCATACCCGTATTCAAGCGATTCAAGTACAAACCTGCAATTATTGGCCATTCAGAACTATTTTTCGATTGTTCTCCATAAACAATTGATGCTAACGTTACAGCTTGAGAAGGTGATTTCAACCCAACTTTCGCTAATTTGCTCATTCGGTCTGCATTCCAGAACGATTTAAATTCATCTGCCATACGCGCAACAAATTGTTCAGCATCCGTATCGTAATACATTTTATAGGAATTCGGCAAGAACAATGCTGGTATGCTTTCGACAGTGAAATCATACTTTTCAAGCGTCTCTCCGTTTAATATATACTGTTGTAACTCTTCACTTTTGAGCGCCAAACATGCTGCTACTTTATCACATAGATCTTGAATAGTTTGACAATTATTGAATGTAACATCTACCTCAATTTCAGCATTTCCATTTCCAGCCGCATTTAAGGTAAATCCATTTAACAAAGCGCGACACGAAGTCCCTGGTTCAATTTGATACATTCCTTTTCCAATTCGCTCTATTGCTAATTCTTTGTAGTTTGCAACTGCAATAAAGGCATCTTTACCAGACAATATCTTTTTCTCCACCAAATCAGCAGCAATAGCTTCAATTGATTGTTGGTCGTCAACTACAAAACGAACAGCTTTTTCATTTACAGTTGTTTCACGCCCATTTAAAAAGGCTGCAACATGTTTCCATCCAAAGAAAGCACCGACTAACAGCACTAATCCTCCTACTAAAATTACTTTTTTAACCATTTTTGAAATAATAATTCGTCAATCCATTGTTGGTTTTCAAAAAACCAATTTTTTCTTCTTCCTATTTTTGTGTAACCTGCTTGCAAAAACAAACGCTCACTTGCTGAATTATCAGCTTGAACAGATGCATAAATGTTTTCAAAAGCTAATATGGTGTTCACATAATTTTCTATTAACCCTAAAGCTTCCGTAGCATAACCCTGTCCCCTGTCCAATTCATCAGCAATCAATATTCCAACAGCTGTTCGCATGTGTTTGAAATCTGCATTGTATAAATCAATAGTCCCCAAAGGTTTTTGAGTTTCATTGGAACAAATAAGAAAGCGCAACTGACCATGCGATCGTATGTGTTGAGCTTGATCAATGTATTCGAGCATTGCAGCCATGGAGTATGGAACTTCTGTTCCAGTAACTTTCCAGTGTTTTGGATTATTTTCCCACAAGAGTAAACGCGTAGCATCTTCTTTTTCGACTGGCCTTAAATAAATGCGTTCACCTTTAAACAGCATGGAACTTTAAATTTCGTGTTTTCAAATTTACAAAAGAAAATCAAAACATTATTGTTCCTTCAAACACATGCTTTGCAGGACCAATTAACCAAATATCTTCGATTTTTTTATCACTTATTCGGTTGAATTTGACAGACAAATCTCCACCTTGTGTTGAAAGAGAAAAAGAAAGTTCACCTAATCTATCTTGTTGAATAGCTGCTGCTATAGCCGCTGCTGTAACACCAGTACCACAAGAAAGTGTTTCGTCTTCTACTCCACGCTCGTACGTTCGAATTGCTAATTGATTCTCCGATAACACTTCAACCAAATTCACATTAATTCCTTCAGAAGCATACATTGGAGAATATCGGATTGACTTACCATAAGCTACCATGTCTTGTTCTTGTATGCGTGAACACCACTTTATGTAGTGTGGAGAACCTGTATTCAAAGACAATGCACCTTCTTCTTCAATGGTCCAGTCCAATACATTTGACATTTGTAAAGCAACTAAATCAGCTGTTTTTGTAGCCGAATGAAGACCATCAATTGCTGCAAATGAAACAGTTTGTTGCGTAATTCCCAATTGATGCGCAAAAACAACAGCGCATCGAGCACCATTTCCACAAAAGCTTTGAGATCCGTCCGCATTGTAATAGTCCACTTGAAAATCAACGTCTTTAGCTGAATTGATTTTAATCAAGCCATCAGCACCAATTCCGAATTTACGGTCACACAACTGTTGAATGTGATTTATCGATAAGTTATCCCAATGCCCATCCAAATTATCAATCATGATAAAATCATTGCCTGTTCCTTGGTATTTGCTAAACTTCAATTCCATCGAAAGTGTTGTTATCAGTACGTATTAGCGTTTTATGCTTAACATCTTTTAACACTGCAAATGTAACAAGGTTGACAAGATATCTATTATAATTGCGTTAAAATTTAGAGCATAAATAAAAATTATGAAAAACACATTGAAATATTTAGGTCTTGGATTTGCAGGTGGAATGATTCCATTTGCTTTTGGTTATTTGTTGTCAACGCATTACAATGGCTCGCTTTCTGATGAGGTCATCGATGGAAATCGACTGAATGCGCTCAAAGCAAGTTATTCTGGTGTACCCATGAATGCAACTAGTTTTGTTGAAGCGTCCGAAAGTACCATTAATTCGGTTGTTCACGTCACTACAAAAGTTGTTCGTACGCAAGTACAACGTGATCCTTTTTATGAATTTTTCTATGGTCCCGGAACTGGAAACCGCGAATTCAAACAATATGGTAGCGGATCAGGATCAGGTGTCATTGTTTCTAGTGAAGGATATATCGTGACGAATAATCACGTGATTGAAGATGCTGCGGAAATAGAAGTCATCTTAAATGATAACTCAAAATATTCAGCTACTGTGATTGGAACAGACCCTTCGACAGATATTGCTGTTTTAAAAATTGATGCTGCAAATTTGAAACCAATTCCACTTGGAAACAGTGATGATTTGCACATTGGTGAATGGGTACTTGCAGTAGGAAATCCGTTTAATTTAACATCAACAGTTACTGCAGGTATTGTGAGTGCAAAAGCACGCAACATCAATTTATTAGCCGATCGATCTAAAACAACTGCAGTTCCAATCGAATCGTTTATTCAAACAGACGCAGCTGTCAATCCAGGAAATTCGGGAGGTGCGCTCGTAAATACAAAAGGTGAATTGGTTGGAATTAATACGGCCATTGCATCGCAAACAGGTTCTTATTCGGGTTATAGTTTTGCTGTTCCAGTAAACCTAGTGAATAAAGTAATGCGTGACTTAATTGATTTTGGGATTGTACAACGTGGTTTCTTAGGAATTCAAATAGCTGACATCAATCAAGAATTGAAAGAAAAACATGCATTAACATCAACAAAAGGAGTTTTTATTTCAGGAGTTACTGAAGATGGAAGTGCTGAAAAAGCTGGAATCAAGAAAAACTGGATTGTACTCAAAATCGGAAATAAGGATGTGAATTCGGTTGCTGAATTACAAGAGGAAATTGGAAAACGTCGTCCTGGTGACAATGTCACATTAACACTCAAAAACGCAGATGGTGAAGAAGTAATCAAGCAAGTTGTTTTACGCTCAGCAGATGGCGACACAGCATTGAAAAGCAAATCCGAAATTAGTAAAACAAGTGCGCTTGGTGCTACTTTCAGAGAATTAACGAGTAAAGAGAAAAAAGAGTTGAATATTCAATACGGCGTAAAAGTAAAATCGTTGGAGCCTGGTAAATTAAAATCAGCTGGTGTACAAGAAGGAGATGTCATTACAGTAGTGAATCAAAAACCATGTGAATCGGTTGAGCAACTCACACAATTTTTAAACACAGTAAAAGGTGGCGTTTACTTGGAATTAGTTTCCTCAAGCGGTAAAAAAGACTACATTGGATTTGGTATTTAACGAATAATAATTCATTACTAATTTAAAGGCATGGTTTTTGAGAACGAAAATTCTCATAAAATTATGCCTTTTTAATTTGGAAATCACTTGTATTTCGTCGTAACTTTGCACCCTGATTTATAAAATCATCATAAAAACGTAGTCATTTCATGAGACAACTTAAGATTACAAAATCCATTACCAACAGAGAAAGTCAATCACTTGATAAGTATTTGCAGGATATCGGTAAAGAAGAGTTAATTACAGCTGAAGAAGAAGTTGAGTTAGCACGAAAAATCAAACAAGGTGATCAAAGAGCACTCGAAAAGTTGACACGTGCGAACTTGCGTTTTGTGGTATCCGTTGCAAAACAATACCAAAATCAAGGATTAACACTTCCCGATTTAATTAATGAAGGTAACTTAGGATTGATCAAAGCTGCACAGAAATTTGACGAAACTAGAGGTTTTAAATTTATTTCGTATGCTGTTTGGTGGATTCGTCAATCAATTTTGCAAGCACTTGCTGAGCAAGCACGTATTGTTCGTCTGCCATTGAATCAAGTTGGTTCATTGAATAAAATCAACAAAGCATTTTCTCGTTTAGAGCAAGAGTTCGAACGTCCTCCTTCTGCTGAGGAATTAGCTGAAGCATTGGAAGTTCCTGAAGATAAAATCAAAGAAAGTTTAAATGTTTCTGGACGTCACGTATCAATGGATGCGCCTCTTTCTTCTTCAGAAGACGGTGGTACATTAATGGATGTAATGGCAAATGCAGATTCACCAAAAGCTGACCACGCTTTAATGGCAGAATCGTTGCAAAAAGAAATTGAACGTTCCCTTTCAACATTAACAGATAAAGAACGTGAAATCATTCGTTTGTTTTTCGGAATTGGAATGAATCATGGTTTAACGCTTGAAGAGATTGGCGCTAAGTTCAATTTAACACGCGAGCGGGTTCGACAAATAAAAGAAAAAGCAATTCGACGCTTGCGACACACATCGCGCAACAAGTTGCTGAAAGCATATTTAGGATAATAAAAAAGGCTGTTCGATTTTCGGGCAGCCTTTTTTACTTAGTGTCTTTTGGACACAAAAAAAAATAAATAACAACATAACACAACAACAAATGGAAGCTGCAATGGGCTACGAAAAAGAATTGAAATTGCACGTACAAAAAGAACGTGCTGCTGTGAAATTATCCAGTCATATTGGTGAACTACAATACGACAAAGGAATCGAATTGGTATTATTCAGAAATCACTTAGTTGATATTACAATTTCTGAAATATTGAACTTACATGAATACGCAAAAAACGTCGTTCACAAACCAATCGATATCGAAACAACTTCAAAATTAGCTGAAGAAATCTTGAAAATGGATTTGGCACCAGCTAAAATAGATATTGGAAAGTTAGCAAGTGAATGGTTAGCTGAAAAAGATAATTTCGAATCAAAAGCAGCTTTCTTAAATGCTAAATTGGCTAATTTTTCAAAAGCATCAACTGATAGTATTCAACCACAAGATGTTGTATTGTATGGATTTGGTCGTATTGGTCGCTTGGCTGCACGTGAATTAATCAAACAAGCAGGAAAAGGACAACAATTGCGTTTACGTGCTATCGTAACAAGAGGCGCAACGGATAAAGACATTATCAAACGTGCTGCTTTATTACGTTCTGATTCAGTTCATGGTGCTTTCAAAGGTTCTGTTGTAGAAGATTTAGCAAACAAATCATTAATCATCAATGGTCAAATCGTTCGCATGATCGATGCAAGCAATCCAGAAGATATCGATTATACACAATACGGAATAGACAATGCGTTAATCATTGATAATACAGGTGTATTCACCAATCGTGAAGCTTTGATGCGTCACAAACAATCCAAAGGAGTGAGCAAAGTATTGTTAACTGCTCCAGGAAAAGAAATTCCAAATGTTGTGTATGGAATTAATCAAGTTGAATTGAATTTAGAAGAAGAGACTATTTTTTCAGCTGCATCTTGTACTACTAACGCCATCTCTCCTATTCTAAAAGTAATCAATGATGCTTACGGAGTTGTAAAAGGTCATATCGAAACAGTTCACGCTTACACCAATGACCAAAACTTATTGGATAACATGCACAAATCATCTCGTAGAGGTCGTTCTGCAGCTATCAATATGGTTATTACGTCAACTGGTGCTGGCGCAGCAGTAACCAAAGTAATTCCAGATTTGAAAGATAAATTAACTGCAAATGCGGTACGTGTCCCTACTCCAAATGGTTCACTTGCAATCTTATCATTGGAATTGAAAAAAGGAACATCTATCGAAGATATCAATAACGTAGTGCGAAAAGCATCGTTGGAAGGCGAATTAGTCAACCAAATATTCTATTCGTACGATCCCGAATTAGTTTCAAGTGATATTATCGGAAACACCTGTTGTTCTGTGTATGATTCACACGCTACAATTGTTTCTCAAGATACTAAAAACGTTGTGTTATACACGTGGTATGACAATGAATTTGGTTATACAAAACAAGTTATTCGACTTGCAAAACATATAACTAAAGTTAGAAGAACGATTTACTATTAATCGTAAAAACAACACCCCAAAAGGCCCTGGATTATTTTTAATTCAGGGCTTTTTTTGTGATAATTTCTTATTGCAACTTTGTTACATTATTGTATATTTGCAACTAAATTGCATTAGTATGAAATACTTATTCTTATTGTTGTTTAATTGTGTTTTTCTTTCAACAATTGCTCAATCATTGAATGGAGTAATTAAAAATTCGGAAAACAACCATCCAATTGAAGGCGCATTGATAAAACTTCCAGAACTGGGCATTTCGGTTGTAACGAATAAATTGGGCGAATTTGAAATAACCAATAAATTACCTGCTTCGCTTTTAATTCTAATTGAACACAAAGGATTTGATCCATATACGAAACAATTGAATTTACCACTTACAGCACCCTTTCAAGTAAACCTTACCCCTTGTCACATTGAAATTGATGAAATTCATATCATCAGTTCTCGTGGTGTGCTTCAAAAAGAATCGGTAACCTATATTGAAAACAAAAAGATTGCAGATTTAACTACCATTCAGACATCCAATTTAGGAGAAGCAATTTCAAAAATTCCAGGTATTGCAATTTCATCAACAGGTAATGGAATAAGTAAACCTGTTATAAGAGGATTGAGTGGTACACGAATTATTACCTTGCTTAACGGCATTCGTGTCGAAAATCAACAATGGGGAAGCGACCATGGAATGGGAATTACAGCTTTGGGTATTGGAAGTGTCGAAGTCATCAAAGGACCTGCAAGTCTTTTTTATGGTTCAGACGCCTTAGGAGGTATTCTATATTTCGTAGATGAACCTTATACATCAAATGGCAATACAAACGTACAATTAGGCACTTCTTTTGAAACAAACAGCAACTTATCACAAACGACTTTGGGGTTGAAAATAGCTAAAAACAAATTGCGGTTCAATGTCTTTGCTGGAACAAATTCAGCCGCTGATTTCAAACTACCTAATTCAAATTACCTAGTTAATTCGCGCTATCAAGATCAATTAGCTAAGATTAGCATCGGATATTCAAAAGGAAAATGGGTCAGTAATTTGCGTTATAATTATTTGAATTCATTTGTTGGAATTCCGGGCGAAACAACTGATTCGATAGTTACACCTTCTAGTTTTCAAAGTTCAGAATCGTTTCGAAAAATCCAAATGCCTTATCAACACATAACGAATCACATAATTTCATTAGAAAACAAATGGATTCTTAAAAAAGGACGTGAAATTGCAACAGTTATTGGAAATACAACAAATTCACTCAACGAGCACGAAGACAATGTACAAACAGCTAATTTATCCATGCTTTTAAATTCTTTTGTGTATTCGTTCAAATACAAACATACGTTCACAGAATTTATGAAAATCACTGCTGGTTTTCAAGGAATGCTTCAGCAAAATCGAAATGCTGAAAATGCTGAGGAGCGTCTTATACCAAATGCCACGACAATGGATAATGGTATGTATGCTGTTTTTGATGGGAAATTTGGTAAATATTCGCTTCAAGCTGGTGTACGAACTGATATACGAACAATTAGCACACTTGCGGATGACATAACTTTTTCAAGAAAATTCAATAGTTTCACCTATTCAACAGGAGTCTTACGCACATATGAAGACGCCAAGCTACGTTTGAATTTTTCAACTGGATTTCGTGCTCCACACACTTCTGAATTATTAGCAAATGGCGCACACGAAGGAGCTTTGCGTTATGAAATTGGATCTACAAGTTTGAAAACAGAACAGGCGTCTCAAGTTGATATATCCTATGAAATAGCTAACGAACACCTTTCATTGGTCATCAATCCTTTTTTTAATGCACTTACCAATTACATCTATTTAGCTCCTACTGACTCAGTTATTGAAAACAGACCGGTATATGTTTATGCACAAACAAATAAAGTCGCCTTATACGGTGGTGAAATAAGCGCTCACATCCATCCACATCAATTTCATGGACTTCATTTCGAAACAAGTTATTCGTATGTCAGAGGGGAGCTTCATTCTGGAACTTCATTGCCTTTCATACCTCAATCACGCCTTATCTCACTTTTGAAATTCCCAATTATTAATAAGCAAAAATGGAAAGGAATCTGTGCAATACAACACGATTTTTATTTTAAACAAGCGTACATATCCACATTCGAAACACCAACAAATGCTTATAATTTAATAAATGCTTCTGTTAAATTAACATATGGAAAAGATGAAAAAATCACCTTTTCAGGAGGTGTAAAAAACATGTTTAACGTTGCATATTTCAACCACCTATCATCTTTAAAAAATATAGGGATTCAACAGCCAGGTCGCAATTATTATATTTCGTTACTCATTGCATTAAATTATCAAAACAAAAGCCTCAAAGACTAATTTTTAAAGACTTTGTTTTTAAAGCAATTGGAAACTTTTTTTTGATAGTTCGCACGTTCTTCAGGTGTCGTATTATCAAACGTTGTTAATTCTTTGCACTTTGAATCTACAAACTCCCAACGATCGATTAATTGATCTTCTTGTTCTGGAGTAAGTTTGTTTTTAAACGCTTTATTGATGGAATCATTCTTGTGAATACATGAACAAAAATCCCATTGCTCACCATATTTTTCTTCGATTTTTTGTTTGAGCTCCTTACGCTCGATTAGTTTTCCCTTTTTTTTAGGGACAGTATCTGATCGCATAGGCAATTCGGTTTTAGTTATTTGTTGTTTTTTCTTGTCATTACGTGTTTTTGTCTCACAAGTACACGAAGCAATTGCTAGAGCAGCAAGGATTAAAGTGTTGTGCAATTTCATTTGAATGGTAATAGTTAGACCTAAGTTAACTATAACAATTTAAAAATGAAACTTTATAGGGAATAAATAGCTATCGAAAAAAAAGACGTGAAATGAATAAACACTGCTATTCACAAGTATTTATTAAAATATCATGTTGTTTTTATCCAATATTTTTTTGATTTCAACGCCCATTGAATCGATAAATTCAGCCTTTACATTTCTTGGCCTTCCTTCGTCAATAACCTCACAATGTTTGTATTCGTACTTACCGTTTTTCCATTGAAACAAACAATTATAGTAAATCAACGAATTATCGATGTTATCAGGAAAACGAACCACGATATCATTGAAACCTGATTTTGATGGACGTTGTTCAATTAAATTACCATTGAACCCATTTAGTTTCACCAAAATTCCTTTCTCGCGTTGAAAAATCAATATTCTACGAAGCGGATGACCACCAACTCCTGCTTTTACCAGTAAAATAAATCCATTGTTCAACGGAATATTCTTTGCTAAAGGAAAAAAACGGAAAAATTTTGGACTACATGCAGGATTTTTCTCATCCGTATCGTTGGGTGCGTTGACATTACAAATCTTCAATTCCTTCAATAAGGAAGCCTCAATTTTGGAAGAAAACTGATTGGCATTAAAATCGGTACTAATAGTATTATCAACGGTTTGAACTGGATTTCTTCCAATCTGAATATCGTCGTTTGTTTCTTCGCATGCAACTGCAACAAGAACTAATACACATGTAATAAATAGCTGTTTAAAATGTTTCATAATATTCAATTAATGAAAAAGTTGATCAACGGTTACAAGGGTTTTTGACAAAGCTGTCATATTTACTCCCGTTTCAATAGCATTAGAATGGAACCAATCGAGCATTTTTTCTGTTGGCATGTTTCCTGTTAAATCATCTTTTGCCATTGGACATCCCCCAAATCCTTTCAATGCTCCTTCAAAATATGTACATCCACCATTATATGCGGCTTCAGTAAGCGCTCGTGCGTTTTCTGGTAAAGCATGTAAATGCGCTGAAATTTCAGTTTTAGGAAACGCTGGTACAATTGTTTTAAAAACCGTTTCTACCAAATCAGGAGTAGCAATTCCAATGGTGTCTGAAAGGGAAATTCGTTGAATGTCAAATAAGCTGGTTAAGCGGCAACTCCATTCTGCTAACATATCTGGTGACCAAGCATCCCCGTATGGATTTCCAAATCCCATGGACAAATACAGCACCAGTTGTTTGTTTTGTTTGGCGCAAATGGTTGCGATTTCTGTCACTCGGTGCAACGATTCATCAATAGTAGCATTTGTATTTCGCTGTTGAAAAGTCTCAGAAATCGAAAAAGGATAACCCAAATAGGTGATTTGTTCAAAATTAGCAGCTTGCTTCGCGCCTCTTTCATTTGCAATAATTGCAAGTAACTTGGTGTTATTCAAAGTTAACTTTTCAATCACAGCAGCTGTATCAGCTAATTGCGGAATTGCTTTAGGTGAAACAAAACTTCCAAAATCCAAGGTGTCAAATCCGCAATCCAACAATTCGTTCAGGTATTTCACCTTTTTTTCTGTTGGAATGAACGAAGCAATACCTTGCATGGCATCTCTAGGGCATTCTGTTATTTTGATGACGTTGTTCATTTGGCGGTTTTACGTTGTTTCAAAATTGCTTGATTGATTTGTTTCACCAATCTCGGTCCTTCGTAAATAAATCCAGTGTAAATTTGAAGTAACACAGCACCAGCAGCCAATTTCTCAAGTGCATCTTCCGCTGAATGAATTCCGCCAACTCCGATAATTGGAAACGAATGATTTGATTTTGAACTTAAGTAAGCAATTACTTCTGTTGATCTCGAACGAACAGGTTTACCTGAAAGTCCACCTGCTCCTATTTCATCAATACGCGCATCTGAAGTTCGTAACTTTTCTCTAGAAATTGTTGTGTTTGTTGCGATAACACCAGCAATTTTTGTTGTCGCGACAATATCAATAATATCATCTAATTGTTCGTCTGATAAATCTGGAGCAATTTTTAAAAAGATTGGTTTTATTGAATTGATTTCCAAACGTTTATCCATTAACGATTGAAGTAAATCTGTTAATGGTTTTTTATCTTGCAATGCTCTTAAATTTGGAGTATTAGGTGAAGAAACATTGACAACAAAGTAATCAACATGTTGTTCCAACGCCAAATAACACTTCATGTAATCCGATTCCGCTTCTTCATTTGGAGTGACTTTATTTTTTCCAATATTACCACCAATGATACACGAAGGTTGTATTTTCTTTAAACGTTCGACGATAATTTCAGCGCCATCGTTATTAAATCCCATTCGGTTGATAATTCCTTCATCTTCGATTAGACGAAATAATCTTGGTTTAGGGTTCCCATCTTGACCAACTGGTGTTACTGTCCCAATTTCAACAAAACCAAAGCCACAAGCAGCTAATTCATTTATTGCAAGCGCATTTTTATCGAAACCGGCAGCTAATCCAACAGGATTTGGGAAAGTTATTCCTGCTACAGTAGTATGCAGTTTTGGGTCGTTTAATTGAAAGCGTTTCTTCCAAAAAAAACGAACAAAAGGAACTTTTAACCAAAATTTCAAAACTGAAAACGTGAAATAATGAGCTTTTTCAGGATCGAAACGGAAAAGAATACTTTTGATGAAAGAATACATGTTTTTTTTCTCAAAGGTATAAACACAAAACGAGGTAATCAACATGGACTACCTCGTTTTTTTATTATTTATTAAAGAATCTTAGAATTTAGATCGCAATTTTGCTTGTTTGTAACGCAAACGTTTTGTGCCTGCATGATGGAAAGTGATATTCTTTGTAATTGTAAAATTCACATAGATTAAACCATCATTTTGTTTATCGCCTCTTTGAGAACCTGGTTCAAACCATGAAGGTGTTGTTGCAGGATTAGATAACGCTGCTGATACAGGTCCAACTTGAGATAATAAAATAGCTGGATCATAATATTCACCATGTACGTCATCTATGTAATCAGAAAATGTTTTGATATAAGAGACTTCTAAACCAATTCTCCAATATCTTGAAATTCCCATTCGCATACCAAAACCCATTGGAATAGTTGCTGTAATTCGTTTGTATGGAGTTGCTCCTCCAGGTAAACCTTGACCTTCTGTTTTTAATTCGTGTAAATTATACCACTCCCCATTGTATTGAGCTTGTGGGTTAAACATCATAACCCCTACACCAGAAAACAAATAAAATTGTTCATTTTTTTCTCTAAAACCTTTTAATCCAGGTATTTTATATCGTCTACCAAACTTTTCATTTGCAAAAAGAATAAATTCAAAACGTTGAGAAAAATTTAATACCGGAGATCTAAAATGTAAGTTTCGGTCAAATCGAACAGGTTCTTTCGTATAAGCGTCACTTCCTTTAATCATTCCAAAATTCAAAATACTTGTCGTAGAATAATACGGATGAAAACGGTAACGAAATCCTATAGAACCTCCCACATTTGTTGCATTAAAATCATAATCTTTTGGACTGAAATCAGTTCCAAATTGGTCTGCTCCCCCCAAATCACCTAAAAAACCAGTTGCGCCAATGCCAAAAACAAGTTCTTTTTTGTTCATGGACCAATTACGTTGGGTATTAAAGTATTGTCCAAAAGAATGTGGAATTGAAAGAAATAAGAAAAGTAGTGCTACAATTGATTTAATCATCTTTTAATTTGTTTAATTGGTAGTAAATCCGATGCTAAATTAGTTTATTTATTTTATGAAAACAAAATAAAAGATATGATTTATTCAGTATCAACTGTTGAAAAGACAAAAAAAATAGGCCTCACAAATTAGTGAAAGCCTATTCGATTATATACTATGACATGTTATGCAGCACTGTTTATTGACAAAAAACAACTTCTTAATTTTTCCAATGCACGGAATGTTTTCACTTTTGCATTGTTTTCTGTTAATCCAAGCTGCGCTCCTATTTCTTTGAAACTTAACTGCTCAAAAAAGCGTAACTCAATTAATTGCAGTTGATCTGGTTTCAAAAACTGAAGTGCATGTAATAATTGTTTGCGATTCAATTCTTGCTCATCATTTTCTGCGAATAAATCTTCAAAAACTGCTAGTTGTATCGATTCTATTTGAACAACATGCTTGAATTTATCTTCTCTGAATTGTTGGTACAATTCACTTTTCGCAATGCGGTACAACCATGAGCCGAATGGTACACCACGAAATTCATACTGATGAATCTTGTTGATTGCTTTGATAAAGACTTGAGAAACTAAATCGTGAGCAATTTCTTGATCGACAACACGCTGTTTCAAATACCTTAAAATTGGCGTGTAATACTTGCGGTAAAGTGGTTCAAACTTTTTTGGGTCTAACTTCGCCTGAGTTACCCACTGCAATTCTTCACGGAGCGCATCCGGAGTTTGATGGAAATAAGCACTAACTGACATGGTTTTAATTTTTGGGTTTGCATTGCTAACTTGGGGTTTATTCTAGAACGCAATTTATTTAAAAATATTGTTTCATCGAACATTTTTAACATTTCAATGAACATTTTTATTTTAACCCGCAAAATTATCTCTTGTTAATGCCTTGTTTTACATAGGAATTTGTATCGGTTAAGGTCAATAAAAAAACTTGTACTGCGTGCACATCTTTTTGAGTAATTGGTGTTTTTTTGATGAAATTCGATTGATTTCCATGAACTCCTCCTCCATTCGAATAGTGTTTAATCACTTCAATTAATGTTGATACACTTCCATCATGCATATACGGTGAAGTAATTCCGCAATTTCTTAAGCTTGGAATCTTGAACTTTCCTTTATCAACTTCCTTTCCAGTAATTCGGAATCTACCTTGATCATTTTCATCACTTTTTGTAAATCCATTAGTTGCAAATCCATAAGTAGTGAAATCAGGTGCGGGATGACATCCAATGCAATTCAACTTTCCACTGAACAGCTTCCAGCCCCTTTTTTCTTCTCCCGATAAAATTGATTTATTACCTGCTAAATAACGATCGAATTTACTTGCCCTACTCCTTAACGTTCGTTCAAAAGCTGCAAGTGCGCGCGTTAAAACAAATGCATCAATTGGTTTTCCAAATGCTTTTTGTGCTAAAAACCGATAATAGGAATTCCCTGAAAGTCGCTGTAATACAATGGGTAACGACGCATTCATTTCATTGTGGTCTAATAAAGGAACAATTACTTGTCGTTCCAGCGTTGGAATTGCGCCATCGAAATGAAAACTTTTACTGCGATTTACATTTAAAATCGATGGTGTGTTTCGAAAAGCTTTTCTTCCAAAAACACCAGAAGAAAAAGCAACAGTATCAGCAAACGCATGATTGGGTTGGTGACAGCTAGCACATGAAAGTTGTTTGTTAGACGATAAATTTTTATCAAAAAACAAATAACGACCCAATGTTTGTTGAGCATTCAACTGTTCTATCCGAACAAAAGAAGGTTGTTTTCTTGCGTTATTGCAACGAGCAAGAAACAAGAAAAGCAAAACAAAAACGAGCAGTTTCATTAACGACATCCGAAATTCATCATTGAAAGTAACAATAAAGCACGAAATCGCGAAAGAATTTGCATTTTTGTCCCATGAATAAATTGGTACAGCACTTTTTTCTTTTGTTTTTAATCGTGTTTGGCAGCAATCGATTAGTTGGTCAAAAAGACACGATTTTACCCTATGAATTATACGATGAAAAACTCGTACTATATACTGATTTGGGATTCAACTCTGCTCCTAGCTCCATTACTTATCCATTTAAAAATGATGTAGAAAAATTAAAACTTCGAAATAACTACAATGCGTTATTAGGTTTGGGTTTTTCGTATAAATGGTTGTCATTTCGTTTTAGTCTGGCTGTTCCTGGAGCAAGTCGTGCTAAGTCGCGTTATGGGACTTCCAATTACTTTAATTTTGGTTTTGATTTTAGTTTAAAGCGTTTTTTTTTCGATGTTGATTTACAAGGAAACCAAGGTTACGCTTACAAAAATGCTTACAAATGGAACGATAGCTTGAATAAATTGAAGCCAAACATTATTCGCGAGGATATAAACACATTTAGTTTTTCATTAAATACTTGGCATTTTTTTAACGACCATTTTAAAATGCAACCATTTCGAGGTTCAACTGGCGCTTACACGAAAGACATTCAATCTTTTTATTTGAAATACACATTTAATGTCTACAGTATTTATTCGAATGAAAAATCGATTATTCCTTATCAATTAATCGATAGCACGAATTCAAAAACAAGTGCAACATCCGTTGGAGCAGTTGATTTAGGTGTTCTACCTGGATTTGCTTATGTAAAACGATTCAACGATTTTCAAATTGGAGCAATGGGCGGATTTGGAGTTGTGGTTCAAAGCAAATTTTACAAATACGACAACTCATTCCGAAATTTCATTGGACTTGCGCCACGATATGATTTGAAATTAATTGCTGGTTATAACAAACCAAAATATTACGTTATGCTCGTTACTGATTTTGACAACAAATCATTTCGTTTCAATGACTTGATATTTAGACAAACCTATTATTCGATGCGATTAGTTGGCGGAATACGTTTGGGAATTGACAGAGATAAAATAAAATTGCGTCGTATTAAAATTTTCGGTCAAGAACTTTGATGCGCCAATTTGTTCTCAACTCTCCAACAGTTTGAACCAGTGGCTGATAAAAATACGCATCCGGATAGTTTTTTAATTCAGAAAAATGAACCAACTTCAATCCGTTATCACTTTCCACTAAGAAATTCATTCGGTTAAAAAAGTCTATTCCAAATTGATCACCAAGCGATTTTATGAAACGAACAGATGCATCTATTGAACAACCTGAAGCACCATAAACTCGTTCATCAACAGCTAAAACAACGTGAAAATCTCCTACAAGTTCACCTTGAGCCTTTAACTTAGTGCCGTGTGCTGCCCATTCGTTGATGAAATCCTGTAATTGTTTTGCTATTGTATTTTTTTCAGCAGTTGTAAAGGCTCTATCACTTTGATAAAGCCAAACTTTTGCTGTTTCGGGGAAATCGTTTAAAATCATTATAAATCGGCTGCATTAGCAATTAACTCAGCAACGTCAAGTACTTGAATGTCATTTTCTTTGTTGAAATTTTTCAAGCCATCTGTTAACATGGTATTACAAAAAGGACAACCTGTTGCAATGACATCCGCATTGGTTGCCAAGGCATCTTCCGTTCGTTCGATATTGATTTCTTTGTTTCCTTTTTCCGCTTCTTTGAACATTTGAGCGCCACCAGCTCCACAACACAAACCATTTGTTTTGCAGCGTTTCATTTCCACTAATTCCGCATCTAATTTTTCGATAAGTGAACGTGGAGCTTCGTATACATCATTCGCACGACCTAAATAACAAGGATCGTGGAAAGTTATTTTCTTTCCTTTAAATGTTTCACCATTTTCCAAAGCTAATTTTCCTTGGTTGATTAACTCTTGAATTAATTGGGTATGGTGAATCACTTCGTAATTACCACCTAATTCTGGGTATTCATTTTTCAAGGTATTGAAGCAATGCGGACAAGCAGTTACAATTTTTTTGATTTCGTAAGCATCCAGTACTTGAATATTCATCATTGCTTGCATTTGGAAAGTAAATTCATTTCCTGCACGTTTAGCTGGATCGCCAGAACATGATTCCTCTGCACCAAGTACAGCAAAATTGACCGAACAATTGTTAAGTATTTTAACGACTGCTTTGGTGATTTTTTTTGCTCGATCATCAAAACTTCCAGAACATCCTACCCAAAATAGAATATCAGGAGTTTCGCCTTTTGCCATCATTTCGGCCATTGTTGGTACATGTAACTGACTCATAATGTTATTTTTCGAATACTTGAATATTTGCGTTCGTGTCAACTAAATTAGTGAATTTCCCTTCAAATCGCGTTGCTCTAACGATATGATTATCAATCCAGTGATAGTTTCCTCCTCTTGGTTTCCCCATTAATAATGCGTGATAGTTGAATCCGTTTTCATCCAGCCAAGTTGTTGTAACTGCACGATGTTCTTCCACTCTTGACGTGAAAAAAGTAATGATATGTCCTTCATTGAACCAATTGTTTATTGTTTCAAGCGCATCGGGATACAATGCAGCTGTAGCCATTCTTTCTGGCTCTTCATTTGGAATATCATCACAAATTGTTCCGTCAATATCAATCAAATAATTTTTAACATGATCCGGTAACTTTGGGGAAAGTACTTGACCATTTTCAACAACTTGAATTAAGTTTGTTTCATTCTTCATAACCTTGGTATTTCAATTAAAAATAAATTAATCTTCATGAATCCAGTTTCCTCTATCAGATTGAGAAAACTGCCAAGGGGCACCATTGTTTTCGATATTTGTTAGCATTCCAGCTAATTCGCTTGGAACTTTTGATTCTTCCATCACTAAAAAACGACGTAAGTCAATAATGATAGAAAGTGGATCAATATTTACAGGACATTCTTGTACACACGCGTTACACGAAGTACATGCCCAAATTTCTTCTTCTGAAATATAATCACCCAACAACGATTTGTTGTCATCGTAATCAGCGCCATTTTTACGTTTCGCATCACCTAATTCCACCATGCGATCTCTGGTATCCATCATGATTTTTCGTGGTGATAATTTTTTACCTGTCAAGTTTGCTGGACAAGAAGAAGTACAACGACCACATTCCGTACACGTATATGCATCCATTAAATTCTTCCAAGTCAAGTCAGTAACATCTTTAGCCCCAAAACGTTGTGGAACTTCATCCGAAATTGGTTGCGCAACGTAAGGATCGGCATTTGGATCCATCATCAACTTCACTTCGTTTGTTACCGATTCCATATTCGTAAACTTTCCTTTTTTAGCTAAATTGGAATAATACGTATTTGGAAAAGCCAATAAAATGTGAAAATGCTTAGAATAAGGAAGGTAATTCAAGAACGCAAGCACCATTGCGAAATGTCCCCACCAGCCAATTTGTTCCAAACTATGTAACGAATGTAGCGACAAACCATCAAATAAAAGTGGACCTAACCACGATGAAATAGCGAAATTGTACGAAGCATGTCCTTGCAATACATGAGCAACTTCATCTGCACCATTCATGGTGAAAATACACGATACCAACACAATTTCCATCAACAGAATTAGGTTTGCATCCTTTTTAGGCCAACCAGCTAATTCTTTCATGTTTAAACGAGGTAATCTCAATAAATTTCTGCGCGCTAAGAACGCAACTGTTGCTATCAAAGCTAACAAAGACAAGACTTCGATAAACGAAATCATGAATGTATAGAATCCTCCTAATGCTGCTGCAAACGTTCGATGTCCGTTTGTAATACCATCTGTTATGATTTCAATTAATTCGATTTGAGTGATGACAAATGCTGCATACAATGCCAAGTGAAGCAATGCTGGGATTGGACGCGTAAACATTTTCTTTTGTCCCAATGCTACCAAAGCCATTGTTTTCCAGCGTTCTGCTTTGTTATCAGAACGATCAATTGGTCGTCCCATGTGAATGTTTGATACTATTTTACGGACATTCCAAAAAAAGAATCCGAAACCTGCACTAAATAAAATGCTAAAAACTAATATTGAAATCATAGTAATTGATTAATCAGGAATAGTATCCAATAATTTAAGTAATTTTTTCTCGTCTTTTCCGCTGATTGGAACACCTTTAATTTTCCCTCCAAAAACAGAAACGTGAATGTATCTTTCTGGATGAACTTCGATGTCATCAACTAATTCTTGTAACTCCTTGTTTGTTTTAACCAATTCGTTGAAGAGTTGGTCATCTTTCAATAATTTCCCAATGGTTCCTTTTCCGCTATTCACTTCTTCTAAGGTCATGTTGAGTTTTTTAATGGTCATTTGGGCATCTAAAATCACCGATTTGTAATCTACAGTAACCAAATCATCAGTGATTTTCTTTGTGTTACCAAGAATACCCGCAATTTTATCATTACTTGCTTTTAAATTCCCAGTGATACTTTCTAAATTGGTGAAAATTCGTCCCATTTTAACGCGCTCTGATGCAACCAAAGTTTCCAATTCTACTGCCACATTTCCAAAACGATGAATTGCAATTTTAACTTCTTGCATGGACGCTTGAATTTGTGAAGTCGCAGTTGTATCCCAGAATCCTTTTAATGAATTTACCGTTTTGTCGACTGTACTCATCAACCCTTGAAGTTTTTGCGTGATTGGATCAGCGTATGCTTTTACTTGCGACATAATGTCTTGCGCCACAGTACCGTAAATAAAGTCATTAGGAGCATAAAATCCTTGACTTGGTATTGGGTTTAACGTCAATAACAAACCTTTGTTAAACAAATCAAACGAACCAATTTCTAATTTGGAACCTTTTGGGATTTTAAAATTATTTTCATTGATATTAAATGCAACTTTTACCATTGAAGCTGAATCTCCTGTTGGATTGTAATCAACAGATAAAACTTTTCCAACTATGACACCATTGACATAAACTGAAGTCGCTGGTCCTAATCCACCTGAATTAGGAAAATATGCAATGTATTGATCGTCACCACCCAAGAATGAATTTCCTTTTAAAAAATTGACCCCGGCTACCAATAAACCTATTGATGAAATGGTAATAATTGCTGCTTTTATTTCTTTTGAAATTTTCAAAACCGTTTAATTTTCTGCTAATTTAATAGCTTTTTCTAAATTGATGCGCTCTCCATTTTGAAAAGCTACTACAAAAGCATTCGGAAAACCTTTTTGACGGAGTTCGTTTTTATACGCATTTGCAGCTTTAAAATCATTTTCAAACTGACCTGTTGTGTATTTGAAAAAACCATCTTGTTGGTATTCCATCACTTCAAAACCTTTGAAACGAGCAGCGTTTTTGGCTAATTTCACTTCTGATGTTTCAATTTGAATCCTAAAGGTAACAAGTTCTTTAGTAGGTTCAACAGTTGTCGGTAAATTTTGTTTTGGCGCTTCTGGAACTTCTTCAATAATTGGCTTATTTGTTACCGAAGTAACACCTTCTAAATCACTCTTGTATTTTTCAAAAGCACTGAACATCGCATTAGCCATTCTAATCTGCCCATCATTTTCTCCCAAAAATTTCTCTTCTCCAGGATTTGTTAAAAAACCTGTTTCAATTAACACACTTGGCATAGTTGTTTTGTACAACACAAGAAAACCTGCTTGCTTAACTCCCCTGTCGTAACGTCCAAGTTTTTTAAATTCTTGTTGTAATTTACTTGCAAATAAAATGGATTGATCAAGAAAAACAGACAATTGAAGTTGACGTGCAATAATAGCATCTGGTGATAAATCAAAATCCTTGTATTTCTCTCCTTTATCTGCTTCTAGATAAATGGTACTATTTTCTCTATCAGCTATTTTTGCTTGCGACTCAGTTCTGTGCAGACCTAAAACATACGTTTCAGTACCAAATGCTGCAGGTGAAGCAGAATTTGCATGAATACAAATGAACAAATCTGCCTTTGCGCGATTAGCAATCTTTGCACGCTCATCTAACTCTACAAACACATCCTTGTCACGCGTATAAATGACTTTTATTCCAGGATATTTTGCTTTGATTGCATTCCCTAATTTTAATGCGATGGATAAACAAACACTTTTCTCATTGGAAGCTGCTCCATGACATCCTGGATCTTTACCTCCATGTCCCGCGTCAATGACGACAGTTTTTATTGCTGAATTAATTGTGTCCTGTTTGTTACTAGTAGATTTGAAAGCTAACAACACAAAAGGTATACTAGCAAAAAACAATTTTATTACTGATTTCTTATTTTTCATATCCAACTGGTACAATTTTAATTGTAAAATTACTTGGAGTTACAACGACAAATGAATGCTTTTAAAAAAACTTATTTATGTTCCAATGTTAATAACACAAATCGCGCTAATAAAAAATGAAAAATGTGAAAGAACGTTACACAATTTACACGTGCGAAAGTAATTTTGTAGCTTTGTGTTCGTTAAACAACAAGTGTATATTCTGAAACAACATATTTCTTACTCAAAAAGCATCCATAAAATCATTGGCTTGTTGTTGTTTTTGTTGATTTCAACAGCAAAAGAGCGCCTTCATGCACAAACAAACGATAGCATTTCAAAAAAAAGAGTAACACTGAACAAAAGTGATTTCACTTCGCTCGTAAAATACAATGCTGCAGATTCCATTTATTCCGATTTCAAAGCGCAGCAACTTCATTTATACGGCAAGGCTTTTTTATCATACGAAGGTATTTCAATGAATGCTGGCTATATACTTGTTGATTTCGGTAAAAATGAAGTCCTCGCAACCTATTCAAAAGACACCACAACTTTCAAAGAAGGCAAACCCACTTTTGTTGAAAATGGTGACACCATGCGCGCAGGTAGTATTCGCTATAATTTTCAAACGAAAAAAGGATACATCCAAGAATTGGCGCTCAAACAACAAGAATATTATTTGTCGATGGAAACTGCCAAACGACATGCAAATGAGGAAATCCATTTTGTACAAGGTAAATTCACAACTTGTAGTTTGGAAGAACCGCATTATCATTTTCAATTGTCAAAAGCAATTTTAGTTCCTGAAAAGCGCATTGTGACTGGTCCTATGAATTTATGGATAATGGGAGTACCAACTCCATTAGGTTTGCCATTTTCAATTTTACCGCAACAAAAACCAACAATCAAACCAAACGGTGTTTTAATGCCTCAAATATCGATCGTTTCACCTTATGGAATGGGCGTTCAAGATTTAGGTTTTTACCAGCCAATCAATCAAAAAGTTCAAACGAGCATTTACGGAACATTTTATTCGCGTGGTACTTTTGGGATGCGCAATAAAACCGATTATAACGTTCGCTACAAATACAAAGGGGCTGTTGATTTAGGATATACCCGTTTTCGGTATGGTTGGCCAAACAACAATCCAATCAATGCTTTTGTAATAAAATGGACACACGTCCAAGACGCCAAAGCGAATCCAAATTGGACATTTAATTCTGCTGTAAATTTCAACTCCCGCAGCACCAACAAAGCAACATTGAATGTTCAAAATACGGAACAATATTTTGAAAATAATTTAAATTCTGATATTCGATTGGGAAGAAAATTTGGTGCTAAACCATTTTCTGCTGATCTTAAATTGAATATGCGCCAGAATTCTAAAAGCCAACTCGTTGATTTAACAGCTCCTATTTTAAATTTTCAATCTACAGCACGTATTTTTCCATTCAAAGCAATAAACAAGATCATTGGAATGACCTATGCTGGTGAATTTCAAGCACGTTCGTCTTTTAAAGATAGTTATTTGAAAAACAAAGCATTTGACAGTATCGCTAGTCAATTCCGTACAGGAGCAAATCACCGTTTTAATGTACAAGCTACTTTTAGTTTGTTGCGCGGTGCTATTCGATTAAGCCCAAGTGCAAATTACAGTCAAAGCTATAATTTTCAAACTATCACAAAATCTGTTGATGCATCGAATAAGCTAATTATTGATACGCTTAACTCGGGAGGTTTGGAACATGTTTTTAATTCGTCAGCATCATTAACAAGTACACTCTACTCGTATTATCGATTTATTGGAAGACGAAAAACAGTTTTACGTCACATCATGACACCGACAGTTTCGTTCAATTATTCACCAGCAATTCAATTAGGAAAAGCTAGTTATACTGATACATCAGGAAAAATCATCAATTATTCACGCTTTGAACGAAGTCTCTACACAAGTGGAATTGGCCAATCAAATGGTCGCATTGCGATTGGCATTAATAATTCATTTGAATTGAAACAAAAAAGTAGCAAAGACACCATTACAGGATTCAAAAAAACACGCTTAATTGATAATTTATACGTGAGTACCGATTACGATTTGTTCAAAGACACGATGAAATGGAATGATATCGCTTTCCGCTTGGTGATTAATCCAGTTGAAACATTTAACATCACAATCAATGGCGTTCATTCGTTGTATGCTTGGAATAAAACTACTGGAAGTTCCGTGCAACAATTTGCATTTGAAAACAACCAAGGAATCGGTCGACTAAAATCCGGATCCGTTTCAACTTCTTGGACATTTACAGCAAAAAAGAATCGAGACCGCTTAAAAAACAGTAGCAGTAATGCGCTTAATACTTGGAATCCAAATTATCAGCAATGGATCAACTCCCCTACACAACTGATTCTTTTCGATATCCCTTGGAAAGTTAGTGTAGAACACATTTTGTCGCTTGCAACAAATTCCAATCAAACGACTTTTGCTACCAAACAATACCTTCCAACACATACGCTTCGTTTATCGGGAGATTTTTCATTTACAGAAAATTGGAAAGTAGCTTCTAACCTACTATTAGATGTTGAAACAGGGAAAATAACCAATTTCAACATCAACATGTTCCGCAATATCCATTGTTGGAATGTAAGTTTTAATTGGACGCCGATTGGAACAAACAAAAACTTTTTCATCAGCTTACGAGGAACAGCTGCAGCATTGCAAAATGTTAATTTAAACATTCGCAGACCTCCTGTCGTTTTTTAACTTATTGACTACGTGATTCCTTTACAAATAGATGTTCAGCGCGCACCTCAAAAAGGTGATTTATTGCTTTCCGAACCTTTTTTAAATGACGATCATTTTTCACGAGCTGTTATTTTAATTTGTGAAACGACGAACGAAGGTGCTTTTGGATTGATTTTGAATCAAACACTCGATTTGAAGTTGTTGGAATTCATGCAAAACATTGGGAAATTCGATTCAATTGTTGGTATTGGTGGACCAGTTGACCAAGAACAGTTATTTTTCATTCATTCTTTTCCAGATTTAACTGCAGCGATTTCCATTTCGGATAATTTTTATTTGGGAGGTGATTTTGAAGAATTAATTAAAAAAGTTGAAGCTGGCATATATCCATCTGACGAAGTGCGCTTCTTCATCGGTTATACGGGTTGGAGCGAAGGACAATTGCAAGAAGAAATAGCTGATAAAACGTGGATTGTTACCAAGCCTCCAGCAGGTTTCTCCGTTTACAACACAAAAGATGACCAACTTTGGGAAATCATTTTAAAAAGTATGGGAGGAAAATACAAGCAAATGGCAAGCTTTCCGGTAAATCCAAATGAAAATTAAGTTCCCTTTTTTTTCTTTTTAGATCGAAGCTCAAAATAAGCGTTTTTCAACTATTTTTGTTTAAAATAAATTCATGTCAATTCCATTAGCAGAACGCATGCGTCCAAAGCAACTTTCCGATTATATCGGACAGGCTCACTTGTTGCATGAAAACGGTTCATTGCGTAAAGCGTTGGATGCAGGAATTTTACCTTCCATGATTTTTTGGGGTCCTCCGGGAGTTGGAAAAACGACTTTAGCTAACTTATTAGCGGGACATTTAAACCGACCTTTCTACACACTGTCTGCTATTTCATCAGGTGTAAAAGATGTGCGCGAAATCATTCAAAAAGTTGAACAGCAAGGAATGTTTCAACAAAGTGGCGCTGTTTTATTCATCGATGAGATTCACCGTTTTTCTAAGTCTCAACAAGATTCTTTGCTAGGTGCAGTCGAAAAAGGCACGGTAACATTGATTGGAGCAACAACAGAAAATCCTTCTTTTGAAGTTATTTCCGCCCTCTTGTCACGTTGCCAAGTGTATACCTTGGAAAGTCACAGTGTTGCTGACTTGAGCTTACTTTTGAACCGAGCTATCACTGTTGATGTTGAATTGGCAAAACGTCAAATTGAATTACGCGAAACAAAAGCGTTAATGGCGGTTGCTGGAGGAGATGCACGTAAAATGCTCAACTTGTTCGAGATGATTGTTGGGACGTTTCCATTAAACGAGACAGCTGTTATCACCGATAAATTGGTTTTTGAACTTGCTCAACAACGCGTTCGCTACGATAAAGACGGAGAACAGCATTACGATATTATTTCTGCTTTTATCAAATCCATTCGCGGAAGTGATTCCGACGCAGCAATCTATTGGTTAGCTCGTATGATTGAAGGTGGTGAAGATCCAAAATTTATCGCACGACGCTTATTGATTTCTGCTGCTGAAGATATTGGACTTGCAAATCCAACAGCATTGATACTTGCAAATAACACCTTTCAAGCGATACAAACAATTGGATGGCCTGAAGCGCGCATTATTTTGGCTGAATGCACCATTTATTTGGCCACATCTCCAAAAGGAAACGCTGCATATTTAGCAATTGACGAAGCGCTTGCAGAAGTACGTCAATCGTCCGACCTCCCCATACCATTGCATTTGCGAAATTCTCCAACTAAATTGATGAAGGATTTGGGTTATGGTGAAAATTACCAATATGCGCATCTATTTCCAGGTAATTTTGTTTCCCAACAATATTTACCAGACGAACTAAAAGATAGAAGCTTTTTTCATCCCGGAAGTAGTAAACGTGAACAAGAAATTGCGCAACAAATAGCAACACTTTGGCCAACTAAAACAGAGAAATGAACGCTTTGATTTATTATTTGTTCGTATACCCACTTTCAAAGTTACCACTTTGGTTGACGTATCGTTTTGCCGATTTTTTCTACGTGCTGTTCATCACAGTGATTCCTTACCGCAAAAAAGTAATTACACAAAACCTGAAGCGTTGTTTCCCAGACTTATCTGATAAAGAACGTAACAAAATACGCCGTCAATTCTATTTTTCATTTGCGAACATGCTGGTTGAAGGTGTTAAAAATTTAGGGGTTTCAGAAAAAGAACTCCGCAAACGGTTTGTTATAAAAAATCCTGAGTTAATCGCTGATTTACACAACGAAAACAAAAGCGTTTTATTGATTTCAGCTCATTATTTGAATTGGGAATGGATGATTACGGGAATGAATTTATTCTTTCCGCATCAAGCAGTTGGAATTGGGATGCCCTTGAGCAGCGGTTTTTGGGATAAAAAGATCAATGCTCTTCGCTCACGCTATGGAATGAAAATAATTCACTCCAAAATTGTCAACCGCTCATTTGAAGAATTTCAGCAACACAACGAATTAACTGCAACGTTGGTGTTAGCCGATCAAAGTCCGGGAGATACCAACAAAAGTTATTGGATGACTTTTCTTGGACAACCGACTGCTGTTGCTTTTGGTACGGAAATGTTAGCGAATAAATTCAACCAAGCAGTTGTGTTTTATTTACCTAAACAAATCAAACGAGGATACTACGAAGTAACATTGGAATTGATAACAAAACAACCAGAAACGTTGAATTGGGGAGAATTAACCGAGGCACATGTCGCTAAATTAGCTGCTCGATTACTCGATACACCAGCTCCTTGGCTTTGGTCGCATAAACGTTGGAAAAGAGAAGAACCAGTTGATTTTGAAACACTTAAAAACACGCAACGTGAAAAATTTAATCGTACTTTTCGTACTAAGTAGCTGCATCAATGGATTTTCGCAACTGCTAGTTACAAGAAAAGACACATTGCGATTTACAGCAGATTCTTCTTATGCGCGCTCAATTGTTCGATTCAATAACGAGTTGGTTTTTGGTACATCTAAAACAGGAGTAATCAGTTACAACGAACAAACAAAAGCAACGAAAACCCTCATCCCTAAAAGCTCCGATGGAGAATTTCGTGATTTAGCAGTTAATAAAAGCGTTTTGTATGCGATGATTTCTGGTGAAAATGGAATTGTTTATCAATACAAAAAACAAAAAACGCGGATTTTCTTTCAGCAAAATGGACTTTTTTTAGACGATATTATTTTATCAAAATACAAACTGTACCTGCTTGGCGATCCAATAAACAATCATTTTTTTATTGCACAACTTGATCTAAATAAAAACCATACGGATTCGTTAACCCAATTATCCAACCATCCCGAAGAAGCTTGTTATGCTGCAAGTGGAAAAACAGCTTGTCTGCTTTCAAATGCTAACTATTGTTTTGTTTCTGGTGGTTTGTCAAGTGCGCGATTTCATCACATCAATTGGCAAACAAAAGCGATGGAAAGTGTCGAACTTCCAATGACAACTGGGATTGGTGCAGGTCCTTTTGCTATCTTTTTTCAAACACCTTTAACCGGCGCAATTGTTGGTGGGAATTATTTACAACCTTCAATTTCAAGTGGTACAGCATGTTTCACTGTTGATGGGGGGAAAACTTGGCAAAAGAGTGAAACATCTGGTTACCGATCGTGTGTGACTGGAAACGATCATTTTTTAGTTGCTTGTGGAACGAATGGAATAGACTATTCGTTAGACGGTGGCGCACATTGGGTGAAATTGGATAGTGGAAATTATTGTGCCCTTATGCTCGAAAACAACCGACTTTACGCTACAACAAATAAAGGTTATTGCATTGTTTATCAATTGATTAATTCCACTCATTAAATGGCATTTGGAATTACATATCACCACTGCTCGGAACAAGTCATTCAAGAAATTGAATCGATCATTACTGATTGGCAATCAATGAAAAACGAAATACAAGTCCATACTAGTGGGTCAACTGGTAAACCTCGACTAATCAAACATGCAAGAAATCAAGTAATTGCTTCTGCAGAGCGTACAAATTCATTTTTCAACCTAAGTGAAACAAGTTCGGTTTTACTTTGCATTTCACCACAAACTATTGGGGGGAAAATGGTGATTATTCGAGCGCTTGTTGGGAATTACACAGTTCATTGCGTGCAAGCTCAAAAAAATCCATTTGTTCAATTGCCTATTGATTTACATGTTGATTTTGCATCGCTGGTACCCTATCAATTAACGGAAATCGTTGCTACCGAACCTACTTTGCTAAAGCGAGTTGGGAAAATACTTATTGGAGGAGCGAATATACCCGCATTATTAGAAGAAACTTGTGCAAAGATTCACGCTAATTGTTTTGTTGGTTATGGTATGACTGAAACAATTTCACACATAGCGTTACGGAAATTAAACAATCCATACTACTCTGTTTTAGAAGGAGTTAGAATAACTCAATTAAACAATGAAACAATTATAAATGATACCAAAATCAGTGTCGAAAATTTAGTTGTTTCTGATGTTATAGCATCACTGAATGAGCAGCAATTCAAATGGATTGGTCGATCTGATTTTGTTATTAATTCAGGAGGAATAAAAATACATCCCGAGCAACTTGAATCGATTGTTTCAACATATATTGCGACGCCATTTATTATTTCAAGCATTGATGATCAACAATTGGGAGAATGTTGTGTACTGGTAAGTGAAGCGCCTGTTTCAGTAGAGTTGTTTAAAAAAATTCAAGACACCTGTTCGAACGCTTTTGGCAATTATTACCAACCAAAAAAAGTAATTATTGCTACTATTTCCTATTTAAAGAATGGAAAAATAGATCGTATTAACACCCGACTTTCAATAAACGGAAAGCATGACTAACAGTGAATGTTATCGAATATTAGAGTTGCCAGTTGGTGTATCAGACGCGCTGATTAAAAAGCAATTTAAAAAATTAGCGTTGCGTTTTCACCCAGATAGAAATCCTTCACCCGAAGCGCACGAGCATTTTATTTTAATAAGCAATGCTGCTGACCAATTACTGAAAGCAAAAGACACGGCAACGACTCAAACAAGGAAAAAGTCACGACCTACAAATCCAGAGAAAAAACGAGCAGAGCAAGAACAACGAATACGAGTTGCAAAAGAGCGTTTTGAACAACAACGCCGCAGCGATGAATTGGAACAAGAACGCTATTTTAGATCGTTAACAACAGGAAAAAAATGGCAATTATACAAACTGATTGCTTTGCTCAGTGTTACCTTATCGATTGTGCTTTTGCTCGATTTGATGTTACCACATCACCAAGAAAAAGATAAGATGGTGGCTTTTTACCCAAAAGCTATTGGAGGAATTAAATATGATTATGTCTACGAAATTACTTTTTCAAAAAACAATACGTTGTTTGCTCAACGATTTTTTGAAAATTGGAAACTCAGTGAATCGCCAGTGATTATTGAAAAATCACGATTATTTTACACGCCCGTTTCGTTTCATGAAATGAACTCAAGCCCCTCAATTCAGGCCTATTTCGATTTTAATCTCGCTGCTTTTGGACTTCCATTAATGATCTTATTTCTTGTTCCACTTATCCCCTATTTTTTTCAGCGAAAAACTGTTTATTTTACTTTTTTGTACCACGTTTCTTTTTGGATAATTGGACCTTTGGGAGTTCTTATTTTAGGTACGGGTGAACGGTTGAGTCATTTATTAACGCTGGGATTTGCTTGAAATTACTTTTTCATCGCTCGGTCCATATCACGCTTGTCATCTTTTTCTTTCAAATCATGACGTTTGTCGTGTAATTTCTTCCCGACAGCTGTGAACATTTCCACTTTTAACCAACCTTTTTCAGACAAAAAAAGTTTGGTCGGTATAATTGTGTTTCCTTTGATTTTCATCCACTTTTCCAAGCGTTTGATCTCTTTTTTGTTCAGTAACAACTTTCTATCCCATTTGGGTTGGTGGTTGTAAAAAGAACCGTTTTCATAGGGTGTAACGGTCATGTTTCGAATAAAAACTTGTCCGTTATCGACAATGCAATAAGCTTCTACAATTGAGGCTTTACCAGAACGGATACTTTTGATCTCTGTTCCGGACAACACGATGCCAGCAACAAATTCTTCATCCAAATGATATTCAAATTTTGCTTTCTTATTCCGTATGTTTACCTCGTTATTAGCCATTGATATTCAAAGCGTTTTTTCTGCCCCAACGTTGCAAGGTACTATAAAAAAAGATGATACCAGTTAAAATAAACAAATGACTCAAATCATCTTTATTTAGCCATTTATGTAGGTTCAGTTTGAATAAAAATACGAACGCAGAAGGTAACATGATAATTACTCCTACTGTCATCCATTTCAATTCTGCTGCACCCCTCTTTACAATTTTTTGTGCGTAGAAACCAGTATAAACTATGTAGGTGAAAATTGCATCAATTGCAACAAAAACAAACTTCAATGTAAAAAGAGCTAAAAGAAATAACAGTATGCTTTTAAAAACAACTAAAAAAATACCTAATTTATTTTTTTTGGAATAATTTTCAAAGTGAAACATACCTAAACCAGCCATTGCATTAGAAATACAACCAAACAACCAACTCGGAATCTTTCCGTAAATACCAAAGTAATGAAACAGTCCATGACCAAACATTCCAAAAAAAGTTGATATCCCTAAAAAAATAAAGAAGCGTTTCCAATAATAATTAGCTGTATCGTTCCAATCCTTTAATTGAAAAAAAGCAAACAAACAGAAAAAAGCAATCATGCCATTTGTAATAATAGCCATTGGTTCTTGAAGTTGTAAGCCAAATATGGAAAATTTAATAATATTCACGGTGCAAAAATAATAGGCATTTAGAGATAAACAATAGCAAATGATAGAAGTCTTTGATTATTTTTGTTGGAATGAATATTCCGTCAAAATATCTTGAAGAAGCAGTTGATCAATTTAGTTCGTTACCTAGCATTGGAAAACGAACTTCTTTGCGATTAGTATTGAATTTATTGAAACGTCCAGCAGATGAATTAGCTCGTTTTGCTGAGATTATTCAACATTTAAAAGACAATGTAAAAACGTGTCACGAGTGTGGTAACATTTCTGACACCGACGAATGTTCCATTTGTGCAAACCCCGCTCGTAATCACCAACTTATTTGCGTCGTAGAAGATATTCGCGATGTAATGGCGATTGAAAGCACAGGCACATATGCTGGTTTATACCATGTTTTGGGTGGCATTATTTCACCAATGGAAGGAATTGGACCGAGCGATTTATTCATTGACCCGTTAATTGAAAAGTGTGAAAGCGGAACAGTTTCTGAAATCATCCTTGCATTAAGTCCAACCATGGAGGGTGACACTACTAATTTTTACATTTATAAAAAATGCCTACATACTGGAGTGACAATATCCACTTTATCGAGAGGTATTTCTGTTGGATCTGAAATTCAATATGCTGACGAATTAACTTTGTCAAAATCAATTCAACAACGCACTATTTTCTCAGCTTAAGTTATTGATTTGCTACTGTTTTTGATTTTCGAAAAAGAAAAAACGATCCAATAGCGGCTATAAATAATAATGTTCCTGCAAAGAAAATAGCATTATTCGGATTTTGATTGAGCAACGACTTATAAATTGGACCAAAAGTTACCGTTTGAATAATCATTGGGATCACAATCATCATGTTAATAATCCCCATGTAAACTCCGTATTGTTTTGGAGGGATATCTTTAACGACCATCAAATAAGGAACACCCATAATACTTGCCCAAGCAATACCTAAACCAATCACGCAAATAATCAATAGTGATTTACTTTCTACAAATGAAAAAGTAACCAATCCAATAGCCGCCAAAACAAGACAAATAGCATGAACGTTTTTTGGTAAATTTTTAGCTAAAATGCGCATCAAAAACAACGCAAACACAAAAGTCACAACATTGTAAATTCCGTTCAATAATCCTGTGAATCCAACTGCCAAACCATATTCTTTTGATTGTAAATCAGTTGTGTGAAAAACGTTTTTAGCTACAGATAGCGAAGAAAATTGCCAATAACAAAACAATCCATACCATTGAAACAAATAGATCAAAGCGAGTTTCCATAATGTTTTAGGCATTGTTTTTATCGCACTAAAAATTGAAATGAACGGTGAAACAAACGTAATTTTTTCAGCGCTCATTATTTCCAATTCTTCATCTGAAGGAGGAATCTCTTTGGTTTTAAACATGGACCAAATTATGGATGATATTGAAGCGAAAGCACCGATAAAAAATGCGATAAACACCCAGTATGGTAGACCATTACTTGCTAAGTTTGTGAGCCAATTGTTTTGTTGCAATAAATAAATACAAACGTTTGCTAATGTGATACCAAGTCCAGTAAAAAAGCTTTGAATCATGAACCCCCTGCGTTGTTCACTTACAGGCAAAACATCCGCTACAAAAGCCCTGTAAGGTTCCATTGCCGTATTATTTCCTGCATCTAAAATCCATAAAAGTCCTGCAGCCATCCACAACGAGGAACTAAAAGGAAAAAGAAACAATGCCAAACTACACATGATTGCTCCTGCTAGAAAATATGGTTTTCTGCGTCCAAATCGCTTACTCCAAGTTCGATCGCTCAAAGCTCCAATAATCGGTTGAATTAATAATCCAGTCATTGGACCCGCTAAGTTTAACAGTGGCAATGAATCAGGATCAGCACCCAACATAACGTAAATCGGACTAATTGCTGTTTGTTGTAAACCAAAACTGTATTGAATTCCTAAAAACCCGAAATTCATGTTCCATAATTGCCAAAAAGTTAACTTAGGTAAGTTCATAATACGAGTTGTTTTACAGAAAAATCAGTACAAATAAGCAAATCTGCTTGATGAATAAATGGTGCAATTAAGGTGTGTTCTTTTTCCAAAACTTTCTCAACAAAAGGATCATTACTTTCATTTCCACGATTCCGTTCAATACGATCTGTTTTGGTTTGTTTGAAATTTCTTTCCATAAAAATTTTCAAGTCAATACCTGTTGCTAAAAACGAATATGTACCTTCAATAATCAAGACTTCTATTGCTTCCAAATTAATTGTTTCTTCAGTTATTTTATTGTCGTCGTAATGTACAAGTGGTTTTTTTGCACTAGGTGCATCGGATTTAAATTGTTGAATAAGTTCAGATAATTTATCGATTGCGACTTCTTGGTAACCTACGTTATCAAATGAAGCCAATCGGTGCATGTGATTGGTATGTGGTGGCAAATGAAAAAAATCATCCATGTGCACTGTAATTGTCGGGATATCGTGATTATTGAGAACACGTTTAAAACATGTTGCTGTAACTGACTTACCACTCCCCGATTCTCCAGCAATTGCTATTACTATTTTATTCGGACGAGGATAAATTTTGTGAAAATGTTGATACAATGCCAATGACGTTGCATAGTATTCTGGGGCTATGTGAATTTGATCGCCAATCATTTTAAAGTATTGTTTGAATTATATGTGGATTTTTGCAAGCTGTTTCTAAAAACAAGTAACCTGCAACAGAAAAACATAGGTCTTTCATACCACCAAATTGATTTGTAACTGGGTTAATGTATTCCGAGAAATTGACTTCCTCTTTTTCGTTGATCTTAGTTAAATATTCATTCAAAATTGTTTGTGATATTTCCTTTTCATTTATCTGAGAAAAGCCCATTCCTAGTAGACCAAACATTACTGGCCAACTTCCACCATTGTGAAAATGATTGGGATAATTTTTAAACGAATAGTTATAATTTTCTTTTAGAAGTTCCCATTCTTTATCCGCTTCTTTGATAACAGGATAAAATGCAGGAACTAAATGATGTCCATAGTTAATAGAAATATTTCTGAAAGTTGCAGCAATTGAATCTTGAGCAAATCCAAGTAACATTAACAAGGCATGTGCGGCAGTATCCCACTTTTCATTATAACCGGAAGGATCAAATGACATGGGCCATTTTTTATTGTTTTCAGATTGAAACTTTGCATGAATACGCGGGTGCATTGTATATTCATTTGTTTTCACTGCTGGATTAAAATTAGCGTGTATTGCAGCTTTAACTAATTCAGCTTTTTGGGCAACTATATCATCTACATAAATTTCAGCAACAAGCTTTAATGACCAATAACGCAACAAGTTATCGTAAAGTGTATAACCCGAAATAACATACTCATCCGCCCAATTTCCACCCATCGGTGTATAAATCAGATGTCTATTATTGAATTCCCAACTATTTAACACGGTTAAAGCTTTGTAAACAGCAGGTTTTATTTCGTTTTTCAATCCGTTATCATTTGTTTTACGGATATAATTCATCGCCATAATCAGCCACCATGTTGTTGCATCAACCCGACCAACTAATGAACCAAAACTTGCTAGTTGATTGGTTGCAGCACTTTCAGGAATATTGGATGGAATTGCTCCCGTATCTGATTGGTATTTTTGTAAACTCGTTATTGTTTTTTTAATAGACTCAAAATAAGTTGTATGATCAGAAACAATTAATGCAATGGATAAAATAGCACTATCTCTCGCCCAAACACGTCGATAATTATCAGTTGCATGAGCTGTTGCTAAGAATCCATTTGGAACGGATACATTTTCGAGAATGGATGCTATTTTAGTTGTGATATTCATGTTCAATTCAAAAAAAAGTGAGGTGCAAAAGCACCCCACTAAAAAAATCTATCTACAAAGGTATTAGAATTTATACTTCAACGTAATTGAAGTTGAGCGTCCTGCAATTGATCTTGCACGAACTACATTTGTAGTACTTGTAAGCGATCCTTCTTCTGATTCAGTCACACCAATTGCGCTAAACACGTTGTTTGATTGAATAGAAATAAAGAAGTTTTCTGCTGGTGAATAACTGATGTAAGGATTCAAATAAACATAACCGTTCATTACTAAATCATTGTTATCTTGAGCAAAAGATTTTGTTGTACCAATTACACTAACTCCAGCAGCTAATTTTTTGCTAAAGTTGTAACTTGGAGTAACAGCATAAATCAAACCTGCTTGACGACGTGGCGTTTTACCAACATTTGAAGGAGTAACAACATCTTCAGCTATTGTGGCTTTTGTCAATGTCAAACCTCCAAACAAAGCAAATTTGTTGATTGAGTAACGACCTTCTAACTCCAAACCGTAAGCTTGGTATGTTCTGTCTAAGAATTTTTGAGTTGTCGCTTCGTAGTTTTTCTCATCTGTTTGAGCAAAGAAACCTGTTGCGTTCAATGTTAAGTTTTTTGCACGGTATTTGTAACCTAATTCAGCTTGAGATGTGAAATCAACAACATTGTTATCACTAATTAAACCACCTTTGTTGTTCAAGTAATTGCTGAATAAAACACGATCAGCACCTGCACGACCTCCTTTTGAGTAACGAGCAAATAATGCTGTATTTGTTTTTAAACGGTAATTTGCACCAACTGAGTAGGATAAATAATTCCAAGTGTAATTAACTAATGATGGGTTGTTGTTATTAATTGTAGCAACATTGTTTTCGATTGGTGAAATCGTTCCATTATTATCTACATCAACTGGAGTAACAACCGCACCACTGAATGAACCTTTAGCTCTACCCATATCGTAACGAGCACCTAATGAAAATGTTAATTTGTCATTTGCTTCGATTTCAATATTTGTATTCGGAGCCATGATTGAATAATTCACATCGTAATTACGTTGACAACAGTTACCCCAAGCAGGAACACCATAAGCGATTAATCCGTTTTCTGATAAACTTGTCGTATCGTTTGCTGAATTAACACTTGCAATGTTTACTAATTGGTTGTGAGATGTACCATCGTTGTTTACATCCATTAAGTAGGAATTCCACAACCATGACATATTGATATTTTGTGTTGATTGATAAACACCAACGTTAACTTTCACACGATTATAATTTTTATTCAAGCTAAAATCATTTGTCATGTTGTTGAAGTTGTTCAATTTAGTATTGAATAAGTGCATCAACATTAACATGTCATTTCCTGAATTACCCGTATTAAAAGCAGATCCATCAGCATAAGTAAGCAAAGCTGTATTTCCTGGACCAACTAACCCTCCAGCAATTGCTGATGAAGTTCCAACATTTGCAGGGAAAGGTGCTAAGAAACGTCCGTTCACTGTTGAGAATCTACTTTTACCAAGAATTGACCAATTGTTATCTAAGTTCACTTTAAATTCAGTACCTATTGAATTAACATTGGATGTAACTCCTTCACGTACATTTACCAATTCTGGTTGGTTTGCTTGATTCAAAGCTGTTAACGAAGAAATTAAAGGCGATTGTAACGCTCCAAAACTTGCATCATACCCATTTACAGAACCCCAAGTAGGAGCTGCATTTGTACCTGTTACAGACATTGGCATTGGCATGTAACCAGCAGTATGATCTCTCAACGATTTCACATAGAACTTAATGTATCCATTCGAAAAATCTTTGGTAATATTAGCTTTGATTTGACCACCATCATTTCCTAAAAAACCAATATTTCTTGGCCCTTCACCTTGACGATAAAATCCTCCTACGTGCATGTACAAACCATTTCCAATTTTTGTACCATACTCAATATCAGTTCGTAAGTTACGGTAATCTAAACCAATAGAACTTGTAATAGACCCACCTTCTCTACGTCCATCTTTGCTGATAAAGTTGATGATACCAGCTGGAGAATTTGAAGCTAAAATAGAAGCTGAACCTCCTTTAACTGCTTCAATACGACTTAACGTTGCATCTGCGCGTACAAATTGATCTTGTGTAGCGAAAGCAATATCACCAAACTGTAAAACAGGCAATCCGTCTTCTTGAATTAATAAATACTTAGATCCACCTGTTGCTAATGGAACCCCTCTAACTGATAAGTTAGTATTTCCTTCTCCGGCAGATGACTCTGAACGAATACCTGGGATTTGTTTAAAGATTTCAGCAGTAGTTCGAGGTGCTGTTGCTTCTATTTGCTCCAAACGGATTGTAGAAACAGAAATGGAAGATGAAATAGATGCTTTTGGGTTACTCACCCCTGTAATAATTACATCATCAATTTTTTTTCCTGTGGTATCCTCTTTTTGAGGAGGAGTAACGTTTTGTGCAAACGTCTGAGATACTAGAGCTAATTGACTTACCATCAATAGCGCGAGTAATTTTTTGTTTTTTTGTTTTACCATAATTCATAAGTTTAGTTTGGCTAATTTATGTAAAAGCACATTAGATTTTATCTTAATTTAACATTGAACAACCTATTTCGGTTCCGCAACCGTTTACGCAACCGTTTGCGGTTAACATCTTTTTTCTTTTTAACAAAAAAAATAATGATATTTGTTTTTCAAGTTCAAACTTGGCACTTATGAAAGTTATAACAATAAAAGATATTGCTCAAATGGCAAATGTCAGTCCCTCAACCGTTTCACGCGCATTGAAAGATCATCCAGACATAAGTACAGATTTGAAAACTAAAATCAAACAAATTGCTGAGGCCCTTAATTTTAAGCCAAATAGCTTTGCATCTAATTTTCGCAAACAGAAAAGTCAATTAATTGGTGTCATTATACCAAAATTCTGCAACAGTTTTGTGCCAGATGTAATTGATGGAATAACTTCTTTTGTGAACGATAAAAACTTTCAAGTCATTATTCTTCCAACTAACGATGACTTAACAAAAGAAAAAGAAGCCATTCAAAAATGTTGCGATTACCGTGTCGACGGCATATTAATGTCTCTCAGCGTGGAAACATTCGATTTAGATCATTTGAAAATTGCTGACGCATATAATATTCCTATTGTCATTTTTGATAAAGCAGCTAGCACAATTAATTATCATCAAGTTGTAATAAATGATCAATTATTAGCCGAAGCATGTGCACAACAATTAATTGCTGAAAACCGAAAAAATATCGTTGGATTTTTTGGTCATGAAAATTTAGCAATCACGAAAAACAGACAAATGGGCTTTTCTTCTCATGTAAATAAAAATGGATTACCTCTTACTATCGACTATGCATCCAGTTCTGTTGAAGCCTATAAAAAAACCATCAATCTGATTGAAAACCAAAATATTGATGCCGTTTTTGGAATAAGTGACGAATTGTTAATTGGAATAATCGCTGCTGTTCGAGAAAAAAATAAATTAAACGAAATCTCAATCATTGGTTTTAGTGATGGAACAACGATTCCATTGCTATTCCCTGAAGTATCATATGTTTTTCACGATGGAAAAAAATTAGGAAACGAAGCAGCTAAAACATTGTTTCATTTATTAGACAATCCAAACTTAAATCCAGCCATCAATTCTGTAACTGTAGATTTGAAAATCGGTAATCGTTGAACAAAAACTTTCCATTAGTTGTTCTAACGAAATGAAAAACATTTTAATTACTGGTGCAAACAGAGGAATTGGTAAAGCATTAGCTATTGCGTTTGGACAAAAAGGTCATACTGTAATTATTACTGCACGAAAATCTGCTGCAGGAAACGAAACACTCAATGAACTAATACAATTGGGCATTGATGCTCATTTTTACAAAATGGATGTTGCGCTGGACGAAGAAATAGCTAAAACCGCTGAAGCTGTTGTAGCAAAATTTGGTCACTTAGACCTACTTATCAATAATGCTGGAATAATGAGCGATGAAGAAGGCTGGATCGGAAACTCGACGCTGACTGTCTCAGAAAAAGCTTTCACCAAAACGATGGTGACCAATTTTATGGGACCATGGAAAGTGAGTAAAGCGTTTATTCCTTTATTAGAAAAAGGTACAGCTGCACAGCTATTGAATATCAGTGCTAAAATAGCATCGCTTCAAATGGGTAGCGATAAGAAAAGTCCAACGTTTCAATCGAAACCATTTGCATACAATGTGAGCAAAAGCGCTTTGAATCAATTGACAATTCATTTAGCTCATGCGTTACGCAGACAAAAAATCCGTGTTCTGTCCATTTATCCAGGTTGGGTAAAAACAGATATGGGAGGTGCCAATGCACTTTTTGATCCCAGCGAAGCTGCAAATAGAATAATAGAAATCACAAATAATAACGAATTTTTATCCGGTTCATTTGTTGATTATGATCACGAATTACCTTGGTAATCTATTTTTTTTTAATAAAATGTTTCATCGTTAAAAAAATAGTTATCTTCGGAGCAAATAACGACCGTTTAACGGTAGAAAATTGAGTTTTTTACACACATGACAAGTATTTTTGTTGCAAAATTAGATTTCAATACCAGCGAAGAAGAATTGAAATCCCTTTTTGAAGAACACGGAAGAGTAAACCGTGTTACCATTGCTAAAGACCGTGAAACCGGTAAACCACGAGGTTTCGCGTTTGTTGAAATGCCAGACGAAGCCGAAGCAGATGCTGCCATTGCTGCCTTAGACGAAAGCAGTGTTAATGGAAGAACAATTGCCGTTAAAAAAGCTGATGATCGCGGAAAAGCAGGTGGCGACCGACCAGGTCCTAGACAAGATCGTCCAAGAGACGATAATCGTTCCAATGATTTCAAACGACCAGATGATAGAGCACCACGCCCTATTATTGCTCCTGAAGATGTCTTGCCTTTGAAAGTCGAGCGTAAAAAAGAAAAAGAAGTTTTTCCCAAAAAAGCGCTAGTAAAACCTGATGCTCCGAAAAAACCAAAAATGGAAGCTTACAAAAAAAGTGGCAAAAACAACCGCTTTTTTGATGAAGACGACGAAGAAGATTTGGATTGGGAATTGAACAACAGAAGAACATCTTCTGGTTGGGATGACGACGATGAAGAAGAATAACTTTACTATAATTGATTAAAAGCGCTTTTTAGCGCTTTTTTTGTTTGTAAATACCACATCATACTAAAAATCCAAAGCACCTTTTTTTTCAGCAAGTTTCATTATATTTGTATCACTTTTTTGAATACGATATATGGCAGCGAAAACACCCCAAAAAAATTCTGAAAATCTCGACTTTCAATCATTTAAAACGGAAGTTTTATCTGATTACAAATTGGCTTGTATTTCCCGTGAAACTTCACTTCTCGGAAGAAAAGAAGTATTAACTGGAAAAGCTAAATTCGGGATTTTTGGTGATGGTAAAGAATTGGCACAATTAGCACTTGCGAAACAATTCAGAGATGGTGATTTTCGTTCTGGTTACTACCGTGACCAAACATTAATGATGGCAATTGATCAATTAACCGTTCGCCAATACTTTGCTGGATTGTATGCGCACACAGATATTGAAAAAGAACCGCTTTCAGGTGGTCGTCAAATGGGTGGACATTTTGCAACAAGAAATTTGGATGAAAATGGCAATTGGAAAGATTTGACAAAACAAAAAAACTCTTCTGCTGATATTTCGCCAACAGGAGGCCAAATGCCCCGTTTACTTGGACTTGCACAAGCTTCAAAAATTTACAGAAATCACCCGACACTAGCTGATCTAGCTGAATTCAAAAAATTCTCAACCAATGGAAATGAAGTTGCGTTTGGAACAATTGGAGACGCTTCTACTTCAGAAGGACCTTTTTGGGAAACGATGAATGCAGCAGGTGTTTTACAAGTTCCTATGGTCATGTCTGTTTGGGACGATGGGTATGGCATTTCTGTTCCACGCGAAGTACAAACAATAAAAGGAAGTATTTCAGATGCCTTGAGTGGTTTTCAACGCACAGCTGATAAAAAAGGATTCGAAATTTTTGTCACAAAAGGTTGGGACTATGCACACCTGTGTGAAACATACGAAAAAGCTGTGCAATTAGCACGCGAAGAACATATTCCGGTATTGGTTCACGTAAAAGAAGTCAATCAACCGCAAGGACACTCCACTTCTGGATCACACGAACGCTACAAATCTTCTGATCGTTTGACGTGGGAAACAGAATTTGACTGTATCAATAAATTCAAAGAATGGATCTTAGCTTTCAATGTTGCAGGTGAAAAATTAGCAACTGAAGACGACTTAGCAGCAATTGCGCAAGAAGCAAAAACGCAAGTCAACGAAGAGAAAAAAGCTGCTTGGGCTGATTTTACAGCATTTTTAAAAGCAGATTTAGACAATATCTTACCACTATTAACTGAAGTTGCAGCAACTAGCGCCAACAAAGCATTTATTGAAAAAGAAATAACTGAATTGACTAAAATTAAAGATCCTATTCGAAAAGAAATCTTTAATACTGTTAGAAAGATATTACGCATTACACGTGGTGAAATTTCTCCTGCGAAAAACGCATTGAAAACTTGGTTGACCAACGAAACAGCTAAGAACTTTGATCGCTACAGTGAATACCTTCATTCGCAATCAGTATTCGCTGCAACAAAAGTAACGGAAGTCGCTCCAACATACGATGCGACACCTACATTTGAAGATGGACGAATCATTCTACGTGAAAACTTCCGTCACATCTTTGAAACGCGTCCAGAAACATTGATTTTTGGAGAAGATGCTGGAAAAATTGGTGGCGTTAATCAATCGTTGGAAGGATTACAAGAACAATTTGGCGAATTGCGTATTGCTGATGTAGGTATCCGTGAATGCACTATCATTGGTCAAGGTATTGGTATGGCAATGAGAGGTTTACGACCAATCGCTGAAATACAATATTTAGACTATTTATTGTACGCTATCCAAATCATGTCCGACGATTTAGCAACTGTTCAATACAGAACTAAAGGTGGACAAAAAGCACCATTGATTGTTTCAACGCGCGGTCACCGTTTAGAAGGAATTTGGCACAGTGGTTCCCCAATGGGAATGATTGTAAATTCATTACGTGGTATTCATGTCTGCGTTCCAAGAAACATGACAAAAGCTGCTGGTTTTTACAATACATTGCTTGCAGGTGATGAACCAGCTTTGGTCATTGAACCATTGAATGGATACAGAACGAAAGAACCAATGCCAACAAACATTGGACTGTTCACGACACCTCTTGGAATTCCAGAAATCGTCGCTGCTGGATCAGACATAACGCTAGTTTCCTATGGTTCTACGTTTAATTTGTGTGAACAAGCGCTTGCTACTTTTACTGAATTAGGTATATCCGTTGAATTAATTGATGTACAAACATTACTTCCATTTGACACAAATCACATGATTGCACAATCGTTAGCGAAAACTAACCGATTGTTGATTGTTGATGAAGATGTGAGTTCAGGAGCATCCGCATTTATGTTGGATCAACTATTAGTGAAACAAGGTGCTTACAAATTTTTAGATGCTGCGCCAGTTACGATTAGTGCTAAAGACCACCGTCCAGCATACGGGACAGATGGTGACTACTTCTCGAAACCAAGTATTGATGATATTGTTGAGGCAGTTTATGCAATCATGCACGAATCTGATCCTGCACAATATCCCGCAATCTAATAGCAATGACCAAAAAGGAAAAAGCACACTATGTGATCGAACAACTGGAATTGTTATATCCAGAAACACCTGTTCCTTTAGATCATTTTGATGCCTATTCCTTGTTGATTTCTGTTTTGCTTTCTGCGCAATGTACCGACGAACGTGTCAATAAGATTACACCATTGCTGTTTGCAAAAGCACGAACGCCTCAAGAAATGATTCGTTTAAGTGTGGAAGAAATTCGAGCTATTATTAAGCCTTGTGGCTTATCTCCTCGAAAATCGCAAGCAATTTATGATTTATCACACATGATCATCGATTTGCACGATGGAAAAGTTCCCGAATCATTCGAAGCGTTGGAAGCAATGCCTGGTGTAGGTCATAAAACAGCTTCTGTTGTCATGTCTCAAGCTTTTGGCGTTCCCGCATTTCCTGTTGACACGCATATTCATCGGTTGATGATTCGTTGGGGATTGACAGCTGGAAAAAATGTGGAAGAAACAGAACGTGATGCGAAAAAAATGTTCCCGAGAGAATTGTGGAACAAGTTGCACTTACAAATCATCTTTTATGGTAGAAGCCACTCACCTGCTCGTTCTCCAAAAAAAGAAATCGATTACATTACAAGAACTATCGGAACTAAAAAAGCATTATTAGAACTCAAGTAATATGAATGAAGCATTATTTTTTAGCTTGTTAACAGGAGGGATATTTATAATTGCAGGATTTTTTTTATTCATTTTCCCACCTAAAAACATCAATGGATTATACGGTTATCGTTCTTCTTTCTCCATGAAAAGTCAAGAAATTTGGGATTTCGCACAAAAACATGCAGGCAAACAAATGATGAATGCAGGACTCATTCTATTTGTAATAGGAGGATTGTTTTATTTGGTATCAATTCCAAGTGAATTAGCAGTAATTTTTGAATTAATCGCCTTGTTAGTCGTTGTAATTTTAATGCTCTATTTTGTTGACAAACACTTGCGCAAACAATTCCCCATCGATCCAAGCAATTAATCTTCTTCCAAATAATCCAAATCAATACCATGCGTTTCCTTGATCGTCAAGGTTGCGTATATTCCAATTGCAAACGCAATGAAACCAATGATTCCGGCTGCCATCATTACTGAAAAATGCATGGCCTTTAATTGATTAAATCCAAAAGTCATTAGTATCACCGTTCCACGTACCATGTTTGGAATTGTTGTTGCAGCAGTTGAACGTAAGTTTGTTCCAAATTGTTCAGCGCCAACGGTAACAAACATTGCCCAATAACCTGTTCCAAAGCCAAACCACATGCACATTGCATAATAACTGAAAGCAGTTGAAACAGCACCTACAAGAATGAATGCAACTGGTAACAATGTGAATAGCATCATGAAAACGATTGCTTTTTTGCGCGATTTTAACCAATAACTCAACAATCCGCTAAACAAATCGCCCAAGGAGATACCGATATATCCCCACATAATTGCATCACCTGCTTTGATGCCACCAGGAATGTGCAACGCTTCACCAAATTGATTGCCAAAAACAGCTAAAATACCGATACAAAACCACGTTGGAATACCAATCCCAATGCATTTTATGTAGCGTTTAAAACGGTTCCAATTGCTGAACAAAGTAAGGAAATTTCCGCGTTTTACTCCTTGCTGTTTGACTTGATGGAACATTCCTGATTCCAACACGCCAACACGCAGTAACAACAAACACAAGCCCATTGCTCCACCAATAAAATAAGCTATGGACCAATCACCAGAAAGTTTCACAGTAAAGTTTGCAACAACTGCTCCAGAAAGTCCAAATCCAGCAACAATTGACGTTCCTAAACCTCGTAACTCTTTTGGTAACACCTCTGCTACCAAGGTAATTCCGGCACCTAATTCTCCAGCAAGTCCAACACCTGCAATGAAACGCAATAAAATATAACTCGTTGTAAGCGTTTCTTTGTCTTTTGGGAAAAACGGTAAAAAGCCACATGCTATATTCGCCATGGAATACAAGATGATGGAACCAAATAAAACGGTTAGTCGCCCTTTTTTATCGCCCAAAACTCCCCAAAGTATTCCACCAAGCAATAAACCAGCCATTTGCCAATTCAAGATAAGGTTTCCAACTGTGTCCACTTCGATTTTTGAAAATCCCAAAGCTAGCAAGCTTGGTTCGCGAACAATTCCAAACAACAACAGGTCGTAGATGTCAACAAAATAACCCAAAGCAGCCACAATGACTGGAAATGATAATAATGCGCTATATTTTCGTGCGTTCATGTTTCGTAATAAGTGTTCCGAAAATAAGCAGAATTTTTATTTTACATCAAAAAAGAAAATCAATGGCAAATAATCCAACGCTAACTCGAGCTAAAACGTTCATAAATTTCAGCAATATTGTTGCATTCCTTAGTAACAGTCTCAATAAATTTCGGTAAAATTGTAGCATGAATAACGATGAGAAATACATGCTTCGTGCACTGCAATTAGCTGCTCTAGGTGGTGTTTCTGTTGCACCCAATCCAATGGTTGGTTGTGTCATCGTATACAACGACCAAATTATTGGTGAAGGTTACCACAAAAAATTCGGTGAAGCACACGCAGAGGTTAATGCTGTAGCATCCGTTGCTGACAAATCGTTGTTAACTCAAGCTACCATTTACGTAACGCTAGAACCGTGTGCGCATCAAGGAAAAACACCACCTTGTGCCAATTTAATAATCCAACATCACTTCAAAAGAGCTGTTATTGCAACTGTCGATCCATTCTCGCTTGTTGCTGGTAAAGGAATCGAATTACTGAAAGAAGCTGGAATTGAAACAGTTGTCGGTGTAAAAGAACAGGAAGCACAAGCGTTTAACAAACGATTTTTCACCTTTCATCAAAAAAAACGGCCGTATATTATTTTGAAATGGGCACAAACGCTTGATGGATTCATCGACGCACCCCGTTTGAATGATGCACAAGAAATTCGCTGGATATCTGATCCCAGAACGCAACTATTGACGCATCAATGGCGCTCAGAAGAACAAGCTATTTTAGTGGGTTGGAAAACAATACAAAACGATAATCCATCCTTGACCACAAGAACTTTTCATGGGCAAGATCCAATACGAATTATCATTGACAAAGAGTTAAAAGCACCAACAAATGCGGTAGTTTTCAACGATGGCAAGCGAACAATTGTTTTTAATTCCTTGAAAACAGAAACAACCAATGCTGTTTCATACATACAACTTCGCGATTTCAACTTAGAAAACATCTTTGCTGCTTGCGTTTCATTAGGAATTGCTTCGATCATTATCGAAGGCGGAAAACACACCATTGATTCATTCATCGCTGCAAATCATTGGGACGAAGCACGCGTAATTGTTGGAAACAAAACGTTTAACGCAGGATTGAACGCGCCTGAATTGAATTCAAAAAGCACTGACAGCATGCAACTTGGTCCCGACCACATTCACTTTTATCACAACTCATGATTCAATTAATCGGCACAATTGCCTGTTCTACTCTCCTATTCTTGCTTTTTCGCTTTTTTCCGAAATACAAAATTGATACCGCACAAGCAATTGTATTCAATTACTTTACCGCATTTATTTGTGGCGCAATCATCAGCAAAACAACACCATCTTTGAGCGGTTTAATCGCTGCGAATTTACTCTATTGGATACTTTTATGCGGAACATTGTTCATCTCCATTTTCATAGCAATGGGCATCAGTTCTCAGAAAAACGGAATGGGTAAAACTTCCGTAGCGGTCAAAATGTCCTTGGCATTGAGCGCAATCGCTTTTGTTTTTTTGTATGACGAATCCATCACCTTGTTAAAAATTGGCGGATTGCTGCTTACAATTGTAGGTATCGTTATGATCACACGCGATAAAAACGAAGAAGAAACTGCAAATAACAGCACTTGGTTGTTGGTACTTATCTTTTTTGGAAGCGCAGGATTGGACATCACACTGAATGTCATCAAGCAAAAAATTGCCAACGGATATCCCGATGAATTGTTTACCGCTTTTGGTTTCTTAGCTGCTGGATTAATTGGAATTATCTGGTTAATTGTGCAACTACTGCGCAAAAAAGAACAGTTCAAATGGCGGAATGTGTTAGCAGGAATCATATTAGGCATTCCTAACTATTTTTCGATCTTCTTTTTAGTTCAAGCTTACGAAAAAACAAGTTGGTCCGATTCAACAGTTTTGGCAATCATGAATAGTTCGATTGTAGCACTTGCAGCACTCATAGGAATGCTTATTTTTAAAGAAAGTAAACACTTACAAAAAATAATAGGTTTGATAGTTGTTATTTTAGCAATCATCGGATTAACATTTTAATTCAACGAATATGAAAATTTACCCAATAGAAACTGGATTGTTTAAATTAGATGGCGGAGCAATGTTTGGCGTTGTACCCAAAACGCTTTGGCAAAAAACAAATCCAGCTGACGATAACAACTTGTGTACGTGGTCAATGCGATGTTTGTTGATCGAAGATGGTAATCGCTTGATATTGATTGATACTGGAATTGGTGACAAACAATCGGAAAAATTCTTTTCGCACTATCATTTGATGGATACCAAAACATTGGAGCAAAGTTTGAACAAACTCGGGTTCGGTTTGGATCAAATTACGGATGTTTTTCTATCGCATTTGCATTTTGATCACTGTGGAGGTGCTATTCAATGGAATAATGACCGAACTTCCTTAGCTCCCGTTTTCAAGAATGCAATTTACTGGAGCACTGAAAATCACTGGAAATGGGCAACAGAACCAAATCCACGTGAAAAAGCGTCATTTTTAGCAGAAAACATTTTTCCATTACAAGAAAGCGGTCAGTTGCAATTTGTGAACCGTGAAGGAAATTACACCAAAAATGTATTCAATAACTTCGACGTATTATTTGTGGATGGACACACGGAAAGCATGATGGTGCCGCACATTCATTACAAGGAAAAAACGCTTGTTTTCATGGCCGATTTATTACCGAGTGTTGGTCATATTCCTTTGCCGTATGTAATGGGTTACGACACACGTCCGTTGCTCACAATGGATGAGAAAAAACTGTTTTTAGATACCGCTGCTGAGAAAGAATTGGTGCTTTTCCTCGAACACGACAGTGTTAATGAATGTTGTACAGTGGAAGCAACAGAAAAAGGTGTTCGTTTGAAAGAAAGTTTTACTTTTAACTCCATCTTTGGTTAAACACATGATGCAATGAATAATTATTTACTACTACTGCTAAGAGACTTAAAAACCATTATCATTCCTGGTTTAGGTGCATTGACATTGACAAATGAAGCAACAAACGAATTGCTTTTCATGCCATTTTTGAAATACGATGATGGCACATTGTCAAAGTACATTGCTGAAAAAGAAGGCATGGAAGTAAACGATGCGAAAAATCTGATTGCAAAGTTTGTACGGGAAGTCATGGCCGAATTGGACAAAGGCGAACAATACGACATGTACCAATTTGGAAGTTTCTCGAAAGTAAACAACGAAATAGTTTTCAAGCAATGGGAAACAAAAGCACCTGCTTTGCAAGAAGAAAAAGTTGTTGTCGAAGAGACAAAAGAGACAACTGTCGTTTCACCAGAGGTTATACCTGAACAAGAGAAGGTTGAAGCTGATGAAGACCACTCCTTGCCTACAAGTACAGTTACTTCTCTCCCAGAAATTGATTTGGCGAAGGAAGTGAAAAGCGAAATTGAAAAGGAAGAAGTTGTTATTCCTTCTGCAGCCGATCGCGTTTCGGAAGCTGAAAAAAAAGAAGAAAAAATTATTTCAGCAGAGAAAGTAGTTGAACCTATCGAGGAAGAACCAGCAAAAGAACCAATTCAAGAAGCTTCACCTATAGTTACTGAAGAAATTCAACAAACTCCAAGTACGCATAAAAAATCAAATTGGGGTGGACAATTAATCATTGGGGTGATTGTTTTAATCTTGAGTGCAGGAACCTACATTGCAGTAAATTTCAACACCCTGAAAAAAGACATTCCATTTATTGCTGCACTTGCCGGTACAGCTGATACTACTCGTGGAATTAAAAAAATGGAATCAAAAGAAAACAAAGCTGATAACCAACCTGCTGCAGTTGAAAAGATCCCAGAAGAATTGGCAATTCCAGTTGAAAAAACGACTGAGCAAGAAGATGTTCCCCAAAAAGAAACGCTAAAGAAAGCAGTTCCTAAAAAAGCATCCAAACCAATATCGAAAATTGTAACTCCTGTCAACAAGAAGGCTGCTTTGCCCCCACCAACTATAAAGTATAAAGCTCCAAAAATACAAAGCAATACAAAACCTATCAAGCAAGTAGACACGCGCAGCAATTCATTTCCACAATTTAGTGCACAACCTTTTCAACTCATAGCAGGTTCTTTTTCAAGCGAACAACACGCTATCACGCATGCAAACAAACTCACAAGAAAAGGAGTTGCAACTTGCACTATCACAGAATTTGACGGAAAATACCGTGTAAGTATTGGTTCATCTGAGACAAAAGAAGATGCTTTAAATCAATTGCTTACATTTAAAAAATTGGTTGCTGATGCTTGGGTTTTTGAGGTGAAGTGATCACCCAATACGCAGCGCCAAATCAATCAAACGATTAGAATATCCAGCTTCGTTGTCGTACCACGCAACTACTTTTACCATGTTGCCAATGACAGACGTCAAACCGCTATCGAAAATACACGAATGCGTATCGCCGAGAATGTCCACGGAAACAATTGGATCGCTGGTGTAACGTAAAATGCCTTGTAAACTGGTTTGTGATGCGTGTAAAAAAGCAGCATTGATTTCATCGACACTCGGCGGGTTTTCCATGATCATGGTCAAATCGGTCAAGGAACCGTCTGGAACAGGAACACGCATGCCGCAACCTCCTAACTTGTCTTTCAAATTTGGAAAAATGCGCGTCAATGCTTTTGCAGCACCTGTTGAAGTAGGTACAATCGATTGTCCAGCCGCACGAGCTCTACGCAAGTCCTTGTGAGGACTATCGTGCAAACGTTGATCAGTCGTGTAACTGTGTATCGTTGTGATGTATGCGCTTTCAATGGGACGCAATTGCTGCATCACCTGAATCAAAGGCGCTGCAGAATTCGTTGTACACGAAGCATTGCTAATGATGTGCTCTGTAGTCGTAATTAAATTGTCGTTTACTCCTAACACTATAGTCAATATATCATCAGAAACTGGCGGAGCAGATAAGATAACCTGCTTTGCTCCTGCTTGTAGGTGAAGTGCGGCTTTTTCTTTGGTCAAAAACAATCCTGTTGCTTCAATAACGATATCAACACCAAATGTTCCCCAGGGAATCTCGGTTGGATCTTGAAATTGTGTGAAGGTAATTGGAGGCTTAGCAACAACATGTAATTCATTGGCATGCACTTCAATTGGCTGTTGAAACACCCCGTGTATGCTGTCGTATTTTAACAAATGGGCCAAGGTTGCAATCGGCGCAACATCATTGATCAATACCAATTCAATATCGGGATGGTTGAGCGCTAATCGGGTGAAATAACGACCAATTCGTCCAAATCCATTTAATCCTACACGAATTTTTTTCGACATGCTTTTTAATATTCTGGTTGAAATTAAGCAATAAAATGTTTCCCGCGAGTTGAAAACAAAAAAAAGCTCACTAAATAAGTGAGCTTTCCTTTCAATTATTTATTGATTTTAATCCACAAAAACATGAACAAAACCTTGTTTTTCAAGTTCTTCACCTGAATCTAAAACTGCTTTGATGATGTAAAAATAAACACCTTCTTCTACAAATTTTCCATCATTAGTTTTACCATCCCATGGCAATGATGGATTGTTATATTGCTTAATGACATTCCCCCATCTGTTCAAAATGGTACATTCAAAGCTTTTCAAACCAGAATATTGAACAGTAAATAAATTATTTCCTGTTGTTGAATTCAACACCATAACGTTTGGCGCTTCGATGTCACACACTTTTTCGCCAATTGTAATATTTTCAGTAAACGTGTTACATTGGTTGGAAACGGTCACAGCATACTGACCAGGTTGGGTAACAGTCATATAAGAACCTGTCGAACCATCAGTCCACAAATAACTTAAATTTTGTGGGAATGTCGCACATGTCAATAAGTAACTTGACCCCGAACACAAATTAGTATCTGCAGCTTCGGTCCATGCCCAGTTTTGAAAAAAGATGTCAACATCTAAACTAATTCCACATGAATTATCTGTAAATGTAATTGTGTAAGTTCCTGGTAATGTTGAATGAACTGTTGGATTCATTACATTTGCAGCAGGAATAAAATGAATATTGGTATCTAACGAAGACCAAACTCCCCCACTTGTTGAAATGGTATTGGTCACATCAAAATAAAAGTTACAAGCTAAAGTATCAGTGATAATTTCTGGTTGTACAGCACTTACAATGGTAAATGTTGTATCCATTGTACAATATAAAAGAGAATCTGAAACTGTAATCGTGTAAGTTCCTTGCGCTAAGTAATTTGAATTCAAACTATCCAACGCGGGATTTGTTAATCCCCAACTAACATTTCCATAAAATGCTGAATCAGTTAAGGATAATAACGTAGTTGAATCGGGTGGACAAATGCTAAAGTAACCATCCATAGGAATATCAAACGGCTCAATAATATTAAAGTATTCTGAAACTTTTTTGTAACATCCGTTTTTACTTACTGTAACTCCATACGTTTGTGGTTGTCCCAATGAACTTGTTGGGTTATTGGTAAAATCATCCCATAAATACGTATCGTAAGGACCATTCAAAACCGAAATGACTGGGATTGTATCACACGCCCCCAAAGGAGTTAATTGTGGGTTTAACGCACCAACTCCGGTAGAGTCAATTTCTATCACAAAGGAAATCGTTGTTACACCAGCTAATGGCGTCGCGTCATCTGTTGCTGTTACTGAAATGTTCCACGTTCCAACACTTGCTAAATCTCCTACAACACGCAAAATTAACTGAGCAGTATTTCCGGACATATTAGCAATTTGTTGCATACTAGTCAAACCACCATTTGTATAGGTAATCGAAGTGTTCTGTGTAACTTCTGGAGATAAAAAGTTGATGGAGATATCAGCTGTATCACCCAACGCACATACTTTAAACGTATCACACGCTGATATACCTTCAGCAATTGGCGGAATGTTACCACTGTTACAAGCATCAAAATAAAACGATTTATTATCCAACCAATCGATTCCATCAGGATTCCCTAATGCGCCATCGAAGTCATTTCCTGCATGGTCAAAACGTGAAATCAAGAAATAAGCAACACCATCTCCTTTGTTGGCTCCTCCTGTTGCAGGTATTCCTCCAAATCCATTTGAACCTTGCGAAGCATCACCTGTTGTCCAATCCATATTTTGGTAACAAAAAGCAACATTCCCGTCAGGTACAACTTGATCCGAACCGTCCGTAATGATTAATTGAAACGTATTGCGTTTATCGCCGTGAATACTGTAATAACCTACATTTTCCCAGTTAATATAAACTGCTGTTGGTGTGATTTTGTACAAGACTTGTCCCAATCCTTGACGGGTATCTACATCACCCCAAAAAGGCGCAACAATTGCATTTCCAGTTGAAGGGAAGGCTGTTGAACTAAAGGATGCCATTGGACCAGTAAAAGTCAAATTACCATTATTATTGATATAAATTTGATTGTACGTTTGACCATACAAACAAAATCCAAAAGGAATTTGAATTGCTGCTGATGAACCATCATCATTCGGTTGTAATGCTAATAGATAAGTCGAATCTGGTTCAACATAACAATCACAAGCTCCAGATTTTTCTTGATAGGTCGGCATCAAAACAGGAGTTCCTGATGTAGCAATAGAAGGATTAGATACGACAGTAACTTGATCCAATGTTCCAGCTTGCTTGTGTTGTAAATATTCAGGAGAATCGACAACAACTTGAGTTTGAGCAACTGCAACAAAATTGAAAGCAGCAAGGATGATTGTGATAATTTTTTTCATGTTCATAAGAATAACAACCAATAGACTTCGTTTTCAAGAAAATAGTTGCGTGTAATAAACAAACTTAGTTAAATTTTTAAAAAAATCTCTTTAAAAGTTATAAAAATAACAAATCGTCAAAGTAAGCCGTAGAAACTTAAATCGATTTAGTTAAAGGCTTTTACATCCCTTTTTCGTGAATAACTTGTGATAAATATTCCTGAAAAATGCGTTATTAAAGCTTAATTTTGTCGTTGTTAAATGAAAAAACAAATGGAGATTCAACAATTAAATTCTATTGCAAGTCAAGTTAGACGTGACATTCTACGAATGGTATCTGGCGCAAACTCTGGTCACCCAGGAGGTTCGTTAGGATGTGCTGACTTTTTAACAGTTCTGTACTTTGAACAAATGAAACACAATCCAACGAATTTTACGATGGATGCGATCAATGAAGATGTGTTCTTTTTATCAAATGGACATATTTCACCAGTTTGGTACAGTGTATTGGCGCGTGCAGGATACTTCCAAGCGGAGGAATTAGGTACTTTCCGTAAGTTAAATGGTCGTTTGCAAGGTCATCCAAGTGTGGATAAAAAAGTACCTGGTGTACGCATGGCATCTGGATCTCTTGGACAAGGGTTGTCAAATGCTTTGGGAACTTGTCAAACGAAAAAATTAAACAACGATCCGTCAATTGTGTATACGTTACATGGTGATGGTGAATTGCAGGAAGGACAAATTTGGGAAGCTGCACTATATGCTGCTGCTAAAAAAGTGGACAATATCATTGCGACAATTGATTACAACGGACGTCAAATTGATGGCGATATAGAAGATGTTATTTCATTGGGTGATTTACCTGGAAAATGGCGTGCTTTTGGTTGGGAAGTTCTTGAAATGGACGGACACAACGTTACTGAAATCGTTGCTACTTTAGCTAAAGCGAAATCAATGACAGGAAATGGCAAACCAATTGTTATTATCATGAAAACAGAAATGGGTCAAGGAGTTGACTTCATGATGGGATCGCACAAATGGCACGGAGTTGCTCCAAATCCAGAACAATTAGCAAACGCTTTAGGACAATTAGAAGAAACATTAGGCGATTATTAATACATGAAGTTCCTGCGCGTTTTATTGCTATTCTTCTTACTGCATCAGTTTCAAGTAACTGGTCAAGAAGTAACGCGCATACTTTTTATTTTGGATGCTTCCAATTCGATGAATGCCAAATGGGGACAACAAACCCGCATTGAAGCTGCCAAAGATTTGTTAGCAAAAGCAGTAGACAGCTTAAAAGGTTCTGAAAATCTTGAAATTGCTTTACGTGTGTATGGACACCAGTCCCCTATTACTGCAACGTATCAAGATTGTGAAGACACCAAATTAGAAGTGCCTTTTGGCAAAGATAATTACGACCGAGTTCAAAATAAAATTCGTTCCATCGTTGCAAAAGGAACAACACCCATTGCGCGTTCGTTGGAAGCAGCTGCAGGCGATTTCCCCGATATGAACACACGAAACGTAATCATCCTTATCACTGACGGATTAGAAGCGTGCGACAATGATCCGTGTGTGATCGCAAAGAAATTACACGACAAAGGAGTGAAAGTAACACCTTTTGTCATCGGATTGGGAATGGATTTAACGTATTTGGACAATTTTAAGTGTATCGGTTCTTACTCGGAAGCTGAAACGAAAGACGCTTTCAAAACAGTATTGAAAACGGTTATTGATAAAGTACTGATCAACACATCCGCTCAAATCAATCTCAATAATAGTGCTGGATTGCCGAAAGAAACGGATGTTACGATTTTCATGTACAAAGCAAGAACGAAAGAATTGAAATATACCTTTGAACATACGTTGAACACTTTCAATAATCCAGATACACTCACTATTGACCCGTCGATTACATACGATGTTGTAGTTAACACCATTCCATTAGTTGAAAAGAAAAATGTTCAACTGAAAAAAAACACACACAACACCATAGTTGTCGATTGTCCGCAAGGATACATTCAATTAAGGTATACAAATGCAACGAAACCATTTCAATTAGAAAGTCGCATTACACAAAACACAAACGCACAGACAATTAATACACAGAAAATTGGAACTACCGATAAATACATTGTAGGCTCGTACAACATTGAAATTTTGAGTTTACCTCGTATTTATCAAACGGTTTTGGTCAATCAAAGCAGCACAACGTATGTTGACATCCCTGCTCCTGGCGTCATGAATTACAGCATGTCGAAACCAATTGCGGGACAATTATTCGTAAAAAGAGAAAACGGCAACTACGATTGGGTGTGTAATTTAGATCCTGTTAGTACCAAAAACACGCTTTTATTACAACCAGGTGAATACAAAGTAGTCTACCGTCAAAAACAATTAAAATCAACCTCCTTTACAACTGAAAAATCAGTTAAAATACAGTCAAATAAAACAAGTTCAATAAACTTATAATAACAGCATGAAGCAATTTGAAATTTTAGGAAAAAAAGACACACGATCAGGATTTGGTGAGGGTCTATTGGAATTAGGACGTACAAATCCAAATGTCGTTGGTTTGTGTGCCGACCTTACAGGTTCATTAAAAATGGATGCTTTTGAAAAAGAATTTCCAGAACGTTTCTTTCAAATAGGTATTGCAGAGGCTAACATGATTGGCATGGCTGCTGGAATGACAATTGGTGGGAAAATTCCATACACTGGAACTTTTGCTAACTTTTCAACTGGTCGCGTTTACGATCAAATCCGTCAATCAGTTGCTTACTCGCAAAAAAACGTAAAAATATGTGCTTCTCACGCAGGTTTAACACTAGGTGAAGATGGAGCAACGCACCAAATTTTAGAAGATATCGGAATGATGCGCATGTTGCCAAACATGACAGTTATTGTTCCTGCTGACCACAACCAAACAAAACAAGCTACTATTGCTATTGCTGAACACAATGGTCCTGTATACTTGCGTTTTGGTCGTCCAGTAGTGCCGATTTTTGTGCAACCAGACGCGAAATTCATCATTGGAAAAGCGGATGTATTGACAGAAGGAACAGATGTAACAATCATTGCATGTGGACATTTGGTTTGGAAATCAATCGAAGCAGCGCAAGAATTAGCAGCAATGGGAATTAGTGCAGAAGTAATCAACATGCACACGATTAAACCTTTGGACGAAAAAGCAATCTTAGATTCAGTTCGCAAAACAAAATGCGTTGTTACTGCTGAAGAACACATGTTAAATGGTGGTTTAGGCGAGGCTGTTTCTCAAGTGTTAACGAGAAATTTCCCAGCTCCACAAGAATATGTTGGCGTTAACGATTCATTTGGTGAATCTGGTACTCCAGACGAATTAATGGTAAAATATGGCTTGGACACAGTAAATATTGTGGCAGCAGCCAAAAAAGTAATTGAACGAAAATAACATACATGCAGCATAAAATTCCCGATGAAGCGACTATCATTTCTTACCTTCATCGGGAAGATGCTCAAGCTCAATTAGCCTTTTCATGGTTAGTCGAATTATACAGTAAAAAACTATACCTCTCCATCCGCAGGATTGTTCGTAACCACGAAAACACCAACGACATTCTGCAAGAAGTTTACCTGAAAATCTGGAAAAATAGATTGCAATTCAAAGGAGAAAGTGCACTTTTTTCATGGATCTATCGTATTGCTTTTAACGAAGCACTACAGTACCTGCGCAAAGAAAAAAAACACCTAGCAATCAAATCAATAGATGACCCTATCGTAAGTATTCAATTAACTGCGAATCACACTTATTCAGCCAGTCCAGAAGAAATTTCAGCATGGTTAATGCAAGCCATTGAACAATTGCCGATCAAACAACGTTTGGTATTTGAATACCGATATTTTGACGAATTAAAATACGAGGAAATTGCAACAATTACTGGCGGTTCAGTAGGCGGTTTAAAAGCAAACTATTTTCATGCATTAGATAAAGTTGAAAAATATTTGGTGCGTCAATTAAACTTATCATAAGCTAACACATCTCATTAATATGAAATCATCAGAGAAAAACATTGTTAATCAACTCATTAAGAAGCAAACCCCGCTTCCTAATGATGATTATTTTACTGATCTTTCAGAACGATTGCTAACAGAAATCAAACAACACAAAGCGCCAATCGTTCCAATTTATAAAAAATTATTTTTTGTAGTTGCTAGTAGTGCGGCTGTTTTATTGATTGCAATTTCAATATTCTGGAAATCAAACACCAATGTTCTTGCACGAATACAATTAGTTTCACAAAAAACAACCGCAAAAACACCAGTTAAAGTAACTGTTAAAACACTAAAAACAAGTGTGGAAAATAACGAGGCAATTATCGAAAATAATAAAGAAAAAACTGAAGGTCAAACACCAATTCCAATCGAAACAATTGATCATAATTCTGATGATGTTGTAACATTTGAATCTTTAGAAAAAGCAGCTATTTACTCCTATTTACTAAATGGTTCTGATGAATTGGACGAAGAGCAACTGAGTAATTTATTAAGCAATTAAAAACAAACGAAATGAAACTTATCACACTGTTACTTTTTGGCTTGTGTTTACCAAGCGTATTTTTTGCACAAATGGAACGCCCACCAAAAGGTGCACCAACGGAAAAAGAAAACGAAGCGAAAATTGAGCAATTAAAAATTGCTTTTATTGCAAAAGAATTAAATCTTACTGCTTCTGAAGCACAATTATTTTGGCCAATTTACAATGAATTGGACAATCAATTAAAAACTATTCGGAAAGAAAGTAGAGCGATTGAAAAAGAAATCGCTGAGAAATTCGATAAATTGAGCGATGAAGAAGCTGAAACAATGATGAAAACGCTTTTTGCCAACGAAGAACGTGAATTATCCTTAAAAAAAGCTTACGCAACGAAATTTTCTACCGTAATTGGTAAAAAAAGAGCGTTAAAACTCTTAAGTTTGGAACACGAATTTAAGCGTGAGTTGTTGGATGTGTTGAGAAGTCAAGGTCCACCTCCTCCGCCCCCACATCACAGACCAAATGGCGGCAGACCGTAAAGAAGATTTTTTAAATCATTTAGGACAAACAAATCCTTTTCCGTACTTGATTGATGTTGCATCAGCGGAGGGAATTTACATTACCGATCAGACAGGAAAACGCTTCATCGATATGATTGCTGGTGTTGCTGTTAACAATATTGGTAACCGACATCCACAAGTACTCAAACGCATCAATGAGCAGTTGGGGAAATACATGCACGTTATGGTTTATGGCGAATTTATTCAAGAAGCAACGCTTGAATTCTCCAGCCTTTTGCGTTCGTTTTTACCTGAGAACCTCGATTGTGTTTATCCAGTTAATTCTGGAACAGAGGCAAACGAAGCAGCATTGAAATTGGCAAAACGTGTTACTGGTCGAACGCAATTAATTGCTTTCAAAGGTTCGTATCATGGTAATACACACGGATCAATGAGCGTTTCAGCTAATGAAACTAAAAAACGAGCTTTCCGTCCGCTTTTACCGGATGTTGATTTCATCAACTTGAATCATTTTACTGATTTAGAACGCATTACCAACAGAACTGCAGGTGTGATTCTTGAACCCATTCAAGGTGATGCGGGCGTACGTCAAGCTTCCTCTGAATTTTTGATTGCACTTCGCAAAAAATGTGATGAAGTTGGTTGTTTGTTGATTTTTGACGAGATCCAATGTGGCATGGGTCGATCAGGTAAATTATTTGCTTTCGAACACAGTGGCGTAATTCCAGATGTGTTGACTCTCGGAAAAGCGTTGGGAGGCGGATTGCCAATTGGCGCGTTTATTGCAAACCGCAAACATATGACTACACTCACCGAACAACCGATGTTGGGACACATTACAACTTTTGGAGGAAATCCTGTTGTAACTGCTGCTGCTTGGGGAACCTTAGAAGTTTTTCGTGATGAAATAAATTTTCAAGAGGTGGAAGAAAAAGGCGCAACCTTAGAAAAATTATTGCGTGAGATTCCTGAAATACATACCATAAGACGTGTCGGGTTGATGTTTGCATGTGACATGGAAAGTGACGAACGCGTTGCGAAAGTAGTCGATCGATTACTAGAATTGGGATTGATTAGTTTTTGGTTTCTTTCGCACCCGTATAGTTTCCGACTTTCTCCGCCGTTAACAATTACTATGGAAGAAATCACGCATGCTGGCCGTTTGATACAACAAGCAATTCGCGAAACAAACAGTTAAGATTACAATATAGCTTGTGCAAATGCAAATTCACCTGCATTTGCTTCAATAAAAGCAAGTGTATCCAATATTTCGTTTAGTTCAAATGTTGAAACCAGTTTCGTACGGTAATCTTTGAAATGAGCAATTCCTTTGAAATAATTCGTATAATGACGTTTCATTTCAGCAATTCCTAATTTCTCGCCTTTCCAACGAATACTCATTAATAAATGGTCGCGCGTTGCTGTAACACGTTCTTCAATACCTGGCGCAGCTAAATGTGTTCCAGTAGCCATGAAATGCTTTATTTCATTGAAAACCCACGGATAACCAATACTTGCACGTCCAACCATAATTCCGTCAACACCATAGCGATTACGGTATTCAACAGCTTTTTCTGGTGAATCGATATCTCCGTTTCCAAAAACAGGAATTTTCATCCGCGGATTGTTTTTCACATCACCAATTAACGTCCAATCAGCTTCGCCTTTGTACATTTGTTTTCTGGTACGACCATGAATGGAAATTGCTTCAATTCCAATGTCTTGTAAGCGCTCGGCTGTTTCAACAACATATTTCGTGTCATCATCCCAACCCAAACGCGTTTTAACCGTTACAGGCAAGCCAACGGCGTCAACGATTTCTTTGGTCATTCGAACCATCTTAGGAATATCTTGTAAAATTCCAGCACCTGCTCCTTTACAAGCCACTTTCTTTACGGGACAACCATAATTGATGTCGATGATATCAGGATTTGTTTGTTCAATTATTTTGGCAGCTTGAATCATGCTGTCGATTTCTGAACCAAAAATCTGAATGCCAACAGGGCGTTCGTATTCATAAATATCTAATTTCTGAACACTTTTAGCCGCATCACGAATCAATCCTTCCGAAGAAATAAATTCGGTATACATCAAATCAGCTCCGTGTTTTTTACAAAGTGCACGAAAAGGAGGATCGGATACGTCTTCCATTGGTGCAAGTAACAACGGAAACTCACCTAATTCTATTAATCGGATTTTTACCATGATACAAAGATACGCAAAGCAACTAATTAGGAACGCTTCTTGATAAATTTCCCGTTTTTTAATACGTATGTAATTAACCCAACTTGGACGGTTGCGCCTTCTTCGAATGCTTGAAGGTTACTAATTTTCTTTCCATTAAAATACAACGTCCCGTTTGTTTTATAGGCAATATTCAAATACGATTCGTTCAACACATTGCTTGCTGCACACATTATTAATTGAACGGGTTTTGTTACTTTTCCTAATAAACTCATGTCGCGCGGATTAGCTGTGTTGTCTGCAATAAGCGTCAACGATTGGCAATCAGGACAAGCTGTCTGCGCAACCAACAATGCTTCGATGACATTTTCTTCCAAATCACCACCACTTCCCGCTTCCATGGCCAGTACTAATTGGTTTACTGCTTGTTCAAGATTAGCTGGTTCTGTGGTATAAATTCCTCCTACCTGACCAATTTTCTTGGTTTTATCTGGACGGTTATTGCCATCGTTGAAATAAACGATCTGGCGCACAAGTGTGTCTTTTGCTGTGTATTTCTTTTCTAAAAACTTCATTACCTGGACGTTGTACGGCGCCATACTTCCAGTCACATCACAGACTAAAATTGTTTTTTCGTAATTAATTTTCTCCAGCATTCCTCCTATTTGCTGTGAACTTCCATTAGGACGAACTTTTGAGTAATCAAATGAAGAAGTTGGAATTGGAACAACTGCTAAAATTGGCGTTGCTGTTATTTGAGAAGGAATAATGCTACCTCTGGCTAAATAATCAACAGAAAAACTGACGGTACTTGCAACACTTCTACCATCATAGCTTGCTGGTTTCCAGTCGGGCATTGCACGAACAAATCGCAATAATTCACGCTCGTATTCCGAAGTAATGGATGAATTTGGAATTTGAATGTGTGCTATTTTTCCCGTTTTATCAACTTCAAAAACAATTTCAATACGTGTGTCTCTTGCTACCGCTGCACCAGGAAATTTTAAATTACGATTGAAATACGCATTGCGTGTGCCTTGTCCTTGCACAAACTCAGGGGCTATGAAAACTGGTTCTTTTGTTAGTGTAAGCTCCCCTGTTGAATCAATAACAATTTTTTCACTTTCCTTTTTTAAATACGTTTCGTATGCATAAAAAGGAACTTCATCAAATACTGCAGCTTTGATGAATTGTTGTTCTATGAGACTTGAAGCTGCACTTGGTCGTTCTTTGTATTTGATGACCATTCCATGAAAAAACGCGGCGCCTTCTTCTGGCGTTTTACAAGCAGTTTGTGCAATTAATCCCCATTCGATAGCTTGTTGTTGTTGAATCGCTGGAATTTTTACAAACAAATAGTGAAGTCTTTTTCTATTGAGCGCATGTTGATCGAACGATTCGTTTTGTTTAAACGTGGTGTATATCAAATCAATTTTTAGAATGATTTTATCTTTTAATACCAACAAAAGTGAATCGTCTTCAAACGAAGTTGCATTAAAAGAAGCTTTTAAAACAAGTGTATTGGATGCTTTTACAGGATTGTATTTTTCTACCAAACGTGGCGTCAACTTTAGAACCCGTTCTATTTCACTGTCAATTTGAACTTGAGCAGAAAGGTAACTGCTACACAGTAAAATTGCACAAAAAGTAAAAATCTTCGATCGCATCCACATGAACTTATAAGTCAATATACTTAATAATGTTACAAATACGCTAGGACTTTATCTGATCCAAAATAAGCAATCGAAACGATAACGGAAATAAGAATAAATTGAATGAGTAGCGCAACAGCTTCGGTGATTGTTCGTGCGTTTTTACTGAGTTTTATTCCAATATACCAACTAACAAGCCCGAAAGGCAGTAATATCATAAAATTAGCGAGCATGCCAATGAAAAACAAAGAAGCACCAGAAATGATGAGCCATTGATCAAACGAACGAAAAGAGGTAAGTTGCATCAATTGCCAAAGGAAGAAGAAACAAGCAAATAATAACAGTGCATTAGCTGAAAATTGATCTATTTCCGATTTGTATTGGAGCATTTTTGCTTCATTGAAAACTATGTCCAATAAAAAATGGGAGGAAATTGCCAAACAAAACGACCAAGCAAAAAGAAACCAATCTGAACGAATCAATTGTTTTTTTTCAGTGATAAAAAGCGCAATTACAATGCCGAACAAACCAATTCGGAACAATGGAAAAGGCAATAAAAACAAGCCATTTTGCATGTAAATTGAAAAACCAAACATGCACGTGGTTAAGATGGACAATAATGCAATGCGTTGCGCCGACATTATTTTTTTGCTAAAGCTTCCAAAATATAATCAAAGGTAGAAAGTATCACCGGTTTACCATCTACAACAGCAATATCGTGTTCGAAGTGTGCACTTGGACGACCATCAGCGGTAACAATTGTCCAATTATCTTCTAATTGAGTTACTTTCTCTGTACCCAAATTAATCATCGGTTCGATAGCAATGGTTAACCCATTTTGAATTTTCTTGCCACGACCTCTTTTACCATAATTTGGAACTTGTGGATCTTCGTGCAATGTTTTTCCCAAACCGTGACCAACTAATTCACGAACGACACCATAACCATGTTTTTCTGCATGAGTTTGAATTGCCCAACCAATATCATCGATGCGATTACCTACCACTGCTTGTTCAATACCTAAATTCAAACATTCTTCTGTAACACGTAATAATTGGGCTTTTTCTTCCGAAATTTCACCAATAGCAAATGTGTATGCATGATCACCGTAATATCCTTTGTAAACAGCACCACAATCAACCGAAACAATATCACCTTCTTGTAACGGGCGATTCGTTGGCAAACCGTGGACAACTTGTTCGTTTACAGATATCAATAAAGTACTTGGACAACCATACAGACCTAAAAAACCTGGAATTGCATCTTGCGAACGAATATAGGCTTCAGCCATTTTATCCAATTCAAGTGGAGTAACGCCAGGCGCAATCATTTCAGCAACTTTTCCCAAAGTTCTACTAACAACTTGAGCTGCATCACGCATGATGGCAATTTCTTCTGCGGTTTTATATTTAATCATGGGTTGTTTGAGCAAATTCATAAAGTGCAAAGATAGTGATTTCTTTGCTTACTAAATTGGTGACAAAAGCAAAAAAGGCGCTCAAATGAACGCCTTTTCAATTATTATTTTGTTGTTAGTTGTTACGCCAACACTTCTTTTACTTTATCAGCAGCTTCTTGTAACAAGACAGCTGAATGAACATTCAATCCTGATTCATCGATCAATTTTTTCGCTGCTTCAGCATTTGTTCCTTGCAAACGTACAATGATAGGAACTGGAATGTTTCCAATGTTTTTGTATGCATCTACAACACCTTGCGCTACACGGTCACAACGAACAATACCACCAAAGATGTTGATCAAAATTGCTTTTACATTTGGATCTTTTAAGATAATGTGGAATGCTTTTTCAACACGTTCAGCATCAGCTGTCCCACCTACATCTAAGAAGTTAGCTGGATTACCACCTGAATATTTAATGATATCCATTGTCGCCATTGCAAGACCAGCACCATTTACCATACAAGCAACGTTTCCGTCTAATTTCACAAAGTTTAATCCTGCTTCACCAGCTTCAACATCCATTGGATCTTCTTCTGAAGTATCACGCATTTCTAAGTATTCTGGGTGACGGAACAAACCGTTCCCATCTAAAGTAACTTTCGCATCAACTGCAATTACTTTATTATCAGATGTTTTCAATACTGGATTGATTTCAAACATGGCAGCATCACAACCTTCGTAAGCCGTGTACAAGTTCACAACAAATTTTGTCATTTGTTTGAAAGCCTCACCAGATAAACCTAAGTTAAACGCGATTTTACGTGCTTGGAAACCTTGGATTCCAACTCGTGGATCAATTTCTTCTTTGAAAATCAAATGTGGTGTATCGTGTGCAACAGTTTCGATGTCCATTCCACCTTCAGTAGAATACATGATTGTGTTGCGTCCTTTTTCACGGTCTAATAAAACAGACATGTAAAACTCTTCTGTTTGCGCCTCACCTGGGTAATAAACATCTTCAGCAATTAATACTTTGCTTACCAATTTACCTTTTCCGTTTGTTTGAGCTGTTTCTAAATGACCTCCTAGGATGCCTTTTACTTTTTCCTCAACTTGGTCAATTCCTTTTGCTAATACAACACCGTGAGAACCTGTTTCTTCAACAACTCCTTTACCACGACCACCTGCATGGATTTGTGCTTTTACTACGTACCAGCTCGTTCCTGTGTCTTCTGTTAATTTTTTTGCAGCAGCTACCGCATCTTCAACTTTTTCAACAACAACTCCGCGTTGTACTGTAACACCATACTTTTGTAAGATGGATTTTCCTTGATATTCGTGTAAGTTCATGACAACTTTGTTTTTTTTCTCGGGTCAAATGTACGTATAAAATTACTTTTACAACGCAATAAAAACGCTAATTATGTATAGTTTATTTGTTGTTTTCTTTTTTCGAATTAATGTGCATGCAATCGCCAAGTCGAAGTAATGTTTTGAGAGGCAGCATCTTTGTTCGCTTTCTTTTCCAAATCCGACCAAATGGAACTTAAGCCTGCTTTTAAAGCTGCTTTTTCATCTGCGTATGCTTCCCACATCACTGTTGGATCTTCGAAATAATGTTTGACAAAGTTCGTGTCAAAATCGCCTGAACGGAAAGCAGGATGTTTCATGACATATTTTCCAAAATCAAGTGTTGTTTTGATTCCAGAAATCTCATAACTATCAATCGCTTTGACCATTTTATCCAGTGCTTCTTCACGCGTCGGAGCCCAAACAACTAATTTGGCGATCATTGGGTCATAATAAATTGGCACTTCCATTCCTTCTTCAAACGCATCGTCAACACGCGCCAAATCAACTCGAGGTCGTTTGTAACGGTTCAATGTGCCAATATCAGGAACAAATCCATTCAACGTGTCTTCTGCATAAACGCGCACTTCGATTGAGTGACCGTTGATTGCTAATTCGTCTTGTAGTTTTGGCAAACGTTCACCACGTGCAACGCGCACTTGCCATTCGACCAAATCAGTTCCAGTTATTTCTTCCGTTACAGGGTGTTCCACTTGTAAACGCGTGTTCATTTCCAAGAAGAAAAAGTCCAAATTAGCATCTAACAAAAACTCAACTGTTCCAGCTCCCTCGTAATTACAAGCTTTGCATACATTCACAGCTGCCTCCCCCATTTTTTTACGTAATTCGGGAGTTAACACCGCTGAAGGTGCTTCTTCAATGACTTTTTGGTGACGGCGTTGAATGGAACATTCACGTTCAAACAAGTAAACAGTATTTCCTAGTTGATCGGCAAAAACTTGTATTTCGATGTGTCGTGGTTTTGTGACAAATTTTTCAATAAAGACAGCATCATCACCAAACGAAGAACGCGCTTCACTTTGAGCTAATTGCATTTGTTCTTCAAATTCATCAACGTGATTCACCAGGCGCATACCTTTTCCTCCACCACCAGCAGATGCTTTAATCAAAATTGGAAAACCAACTTCAGTAGCAATAATTTTAGCTGCTTCAACATCTTTGATTGCTTCATCTACTCCAGGAACCAAAGGGACGTTGTAGCTTTTAACTGCTTGTTTTGCAGATAATTTATCACCCATCAATTCCATTGCTTCAGGAGAAGGTCCGATGAACTTTATCCCCGCAGCAGAAACTTTTCGAGCAAATCCAGCATTTTCAGATAAAAAACCATATCCAGGGTGAATTCCTTCAACTCCAAGTTTCAAGCAATAATCAAGGATGACGTCTTGTTGCAAATACGATTCAGATGATGGTGATTTCCCAACATAAACAGCTTCATCTGCTTCTAAAACGTGTGGTGCATTGGCATCAGCATCCGAATAAATAGCAACTGTAGCAATGTTCATCTTTTTCAACGAGCGAATAACACGACGTGCTATCTCTCCGCGATTGGCAACTAATACTTTTTTCATCTGAATAATTTTCTGCGGTTAAAATTACACAAAGCAAATCGAATAATTATTAAAATAGAACAATGAAAATTGCTAATTTGCTATATAATTAAGTAGATTTTATTTTGGTTGCACTACTGGATTTACTTCGACTGGTAATTGATTTTGTGCGTTTTGTGGATCTATAGGTAGAGGAACTATATTTTTACCTTTTTTGATAAATACTTTGTTTTCTTTTCGTCTGAATAAATTTAAAAAAGGAGAAAACAACAATTTATAGGTATTTCGTTTGAATAACTTCCCAAAAGTTCCTACCATTTTAGATTCACTAAACTCATTAAACTGTTCTTGGTAATGCAAACCAATACCTTGGGTAAAATCTCCCTTGTATTTTTCTGTCAAAACACCGCGATCGTTCGATAGATTAAATATTTTTAAGCGGAAAGTACCATCATTATTAATCAGGTATTCAATGTTCATGTCACCGATATAAGAATTTGTATTAGCCACACCTGTTGTTGAATTAGCAACACCAAAAGCGCCTGAAATCAAAATACTTTTGTTTTCACCAACTGCGGTTTGAAAACCAACGGTTGTTTGCCGCGTCAAACTGGAAGATGAGCCGTTTTGAGCTGATTTGGTGTCATAACCAACATTGAATTTCACTTGTTTAGACAATCCTGCTAAAGCTGAATTAATTTGTTCCGCCAAGACATCCGTTGCACCCCCAAATCCTTGATTCGTTTGTCCATTTAATGGAACAAATCGCTTCATCACCAAAAGCGTGAAGAATTGTTTTTGCAAATCATCAGGATTGGAACGAATTCTGCTCAATGCTTGTTTTCCAGCTTCATTTGCTGAGGGAACATCGATGTCTAATTGAACATTAGGATTGCTAATTGTATTGGTAATATTCAAAATACAACGCACTTCTTCATTTCCAACGGTTGATATACCACCAACAGCATCGGCTGTAAGTTCTTTGATACTTGCGTTGACTTTGTTGTAAGCTGAAATATCAAGATTTGCCTCGTAAGGATCGCCCGTCCACGTTATCGAACCACCAGGAACCAATGTAAATTGTTGTTTGATTGGAGGCAAAACAAAGTCGTATTTTCCGGTAGCAACAACATATTGTCCTTTCATTTGAATCTTTCCGAAATTGTCTGCAGTAATATTTATTGGACCGAGTCCACGAGCTGAAATTGCATCCCCTGTTTTCTCGTTGAAAACCAAATCGATTTCTGCTTGAGGAGTAGCCGTAATGTTTAAATCTAAATTAACACCAGTTAAATCAACTTGTTTGCTGTTAAGTTTTTTCTGAACATCAATGGTGATAAAATCGTACTCAGAGACTTCACTTGGACCATACATCGGAACAGTGATTTTTGTATCTTTTTCTGTTTGTGCATTTAAGGTAATATCGGTTTGACCGTCTTGAATGAAAATATTAGCATATCCTGATGCATAGGCTTTTCCGTAATACACCTCTCCTTCTTTGTATTTGGTATTCAGTGCTAAAAAACGACCTGTAAACGATCGGTGATACGTGTTTTCTACTGTTTCTCGATCGAACCATAAATCGATGTTCGCAGACCAATTTTCAAATTGATTGTGCGTTATCGAACTCGTTAATACAGCTGTGTTTCCCTCTTCATCTGTAACAGGCATGTTGTTGATGAAAAATGAACTGTGTTGACTTGAAAAAAGAATCGGTCCATTTAATTTATAAGTCGTTCCAATAACACCAACTTTTAAACCTCCTTGTGATAAATTTAATAATCCATCAATTTTGGGTGAAGATGAATTTCCGTACACATCAATTTTTCCATTCAACTTTCCTTTGACAGCCGAAATAACTTCTGGATCTAAAAAGGCATCGACAAATTGAATATCTGTGTTTTTAAAATCTAGTCGGAAATCAATGTCGTTTTCTTGTCTAAATGGATAATAATATCCTGAAAAATTAAAGGTTTCAAATTTTAAATAATCCAAGTCACCACTTAGTATTAATCGCTCTTGCAAGTAATCCCATTGCGCATAACTAGCAATGTCACCAACGCTTTTTTCGTTAACAATTAAGTCTTGAATGGTCAATTCACCTTGTGCTTTCAACGTAGTAAAAGGTGTGTAAAAATTGAAATTGCCATTTATTTTACCTTTCAAATTGACATCCTCTTGCAAAAGGGCTGAAAATTCTTCGAGTTGAACATCATTTAAGTAAACAAAAACTTTATCTGATTCTTTGTCTGACAAAACTCCATTTACCGTTATGAATTGTACATCACGTTCAAAAACTAGGTGATCGATTGCGACCCCCTTATTACTATACGTAAGTGCTGCGGTATTTTGTATCTCCCATAATTTATCTTTCAATGTAAAATAAGAAGGTTTTACAATAAAATTGATGGAATCATTTGGTAAAAACGAAGTTGAAAAGAAAAATTGAGCTGGATTTTTTTGTTTTAAATTCCAATCAATTGTGGTTGAAAACACATTTTGTTCACCGATTATTTTTGTATTAAAATCGGACACATTCAACGAATCATTCCAAAATGCGTTTTTTGCATAAAAAGATGAAACAATGCGATCATTTTGAAGCTGTTGATCCAAGGTAATTCCAGCAAAATACTTTTTATCAACACTTCCTTTTGCTTCATTTTGTTGTACATAAGCAATTTCATTTGATGTAATTGCTATTGAACTACTATTATCTACATCCGAAAAATGTGCAACCAATTTTGTTCCTTGTGCTATTTTAACTGTTGGCGCAAAAACGTGTAAGACTTCATCTGCATTTCCTACTACAGCTGTCAAGTCAAAAAACTGACCTTTTTTAGCCTTTTTGGGGAGGGGCGTTTTTGTTATCAGTGTCGGGAACGCAGTAGCTAACTGATTAGAAACGACTTCCACAATTGTTGAAGGGTCAACTTTACCTATTAATTCAATGGTTGCAACTTTACTGTTTATTGTTAACCGATCTGCAAAAACGGACCTTTCAATTGCTAAATCGAATGATGGAACGATGATTTGCTTGTTATTTTCTTGATAATACAGTTGGTTAATTCCAATATTACCCGAATAATCAGCCAAATTCTGACCTTTCATTGTCACGGTTAACTCCGATTGAAACAAAGCATTTTTATCTTTTACAAAATTCAAGAAACCCAAATCTGCTTTTGGGATAGATGCTGTAAAATTGAACACTTGCTGCTTACTGACATCGATGCTTCCTTTGTACGACAAATTAAGATGCGGATCGGAAATTTGAACAGCACCATCCAATACATTATTGATAAATGATGCTTTTTCAACTGCTATTTTAGCATAATTGTACTGATTGAATCCTACATGATGAAAATCTCCGGTTATTTCATCTATTCTGAAACCATCTTCTTGTCCGACTACACCACTCAAATAAAACGAGCCATTCACCTTGTCAAACATAGGATTTGCAATCATTTTACCTAATTGGAAACTATCTATGTAAATGTCAAAATTACTGTTCAATGTTCGTTGAAAAGAATAACCACCTTCATTCAACGATTGAAAACGAATACCATTATCTATATGAATGGAACCAAGACCACAAATCAATTCTTTACTTGCAACAGTAAATCGGTCTGTTGTTCCTATAACAGTTGATTTTTTAACTTCAACAAATCCCATGCGCTTTATTTCAGGAACTAACGAAAAATGTGCAAAACCAAGATCTTTTGGTAATTTGAGCGCTGTTAAATCGGTTAAATCTACAAATGCATAGCGGACAATTTCTTTGAATGGTTTGTTGGTAACATCTCGGTAATCTGGTATAGTAAAATCACCTTGAACAATACTTCTTTTTCCAAAACGTAAGTCAACATTACTGACTTTCAAATTTTTCACTTTCCGACTCAAAGCGCCACTAAAAGCAACAACTTGATTCATTCCTTCCAATGAAGTGCCAAAAAATGCAACGTCTTTCAAATCCAATCGACTTGAATCAATGACCGCATCAAAAACAACACTATCTTCAATTTCTTGAAGAGCGGTTAGCGTTTTCGCATACAAATTGAATTTGTGGGAATAAATGCGCGTGCGTTTTGTTTTCACCAACAACTGGTTCAAGAATAGTCCTTTACCTGCAATAATCACACAATTTGTTTGCATGTGTTTCAACTGAAAACCACATTTTTCGCGTGCACGCAAGTGATTGATTGTAAAGTAAAAATTACCATTTGTTGCAATCAAATTACTTACTTTCAAATATACATTTGAACAGGACAAATGGTCGTAATCCATTCCGTAAGTTGAATATCCTTTGCGGTTATCGTCGTAGTTAACGTGAACGGCTTTTAGGGCAATTTCGTTGATTTCTAAGCGTAAATTTGACTTACTTGTTGATGGTCCACTTTCAAAATAATCGGTAATGAACCAATAATTATAATCACCCGATTTTTTATCGCGTTTGATTTCTATCGCGCCTTCATTTAACGCAATGGAACGAATAACTAATTTGTTTTTAGCTACGAGCAAATTCTTAACGCGCACATCAATTGATTTCAACAATGCAAGCGTATCATTTGCTTGATCTTTCACAAAAACATCTTTTAAAATGATTTTATTAAAAGAAACGATATCGATTTGACCAATTTTAAAGTCTGCTTTGAGTTCTTTGGAAAAAAATGATGTTGCTATACTTCCTAAATACGTTTGAAAAGCACTAAAACGAATAGCAAAAGCGAAGACAATGAAAAGAATTAACAACCATTCGATCGTTATTCCTATTGTTCTCCCTACTATTTTCAGTAATTTTGCCATGTATTCTTGCAAATTTAACAAAGTTGAGCCAAAAAGCATTAGTTATTCTCGGAATAGAATCATCGTGTGACGATACTTCTGCTGCTGTCATCAAAAATGACGCCATTCTTTCCAATGTTACTGCTGGTCAAGCAATACACGAACAATACGGTGGCGTTGTACCAGAACTTGCTTCACGCGCTCATCAGCAAAACATTATACCAGTTGTAGATGCTGCATTGAAAAAAGCAGCCATTCAATTAACTGACATTGATGCTATTGCATTTACTAAAGGTCCCGGTTTAATGGGTTCTCTTGTTGTAGGCACCTCATTTGCGAAAGCTACAGCCTTGGCACTCAACATTCCTTTATTGGACGTCAACCACATGCATGGACATATTTTAGCCCATTTCATCAACGAAGGCCAAGAAATGCCCAATTTCCCATTCATTTGTTTAACAGTTTCAGGTGGTCACACCCAACTCGTGTTGGTGAAAAGTCCACTCGATTTAACTGTAATGGGAACAACAATTGACGACGCAGCAGGTGAAGCTTTCGATAAAATTGCTAAAATTATAGGTTTGCCTTATCCTGGCGGACCATTGGTCGATAAATTAGCGCAGTCTGGAAATCAAAATCGCTTTGAATTTTCAAAACCTGTTGTGGGAGGTTATGACTTTAGTTTCAGTGGATTAAAAACTTCTGTTTTGTATTTTTTACAAAAACAAACGAAAGAAAATCCCAACTTTATCGAAGAAAACAAAGCTGATATTTGTGCATCCGTTCAGCACACCATCCTTTCGATTTTATTCAAACAACTTACCAAATTGGCTAAGGACCTTTCTATAACAGATATCGCAATTGCTGGTGGTGTTTCGGCTAATTCTGGCTTACGCAATCAATTAATTGCAACTGGAAAGGAAAAAGGCTGGCGGGTTTTCATACCGAAATTTGAGTATTGTACTGACAATGCTGCGATGATAGCAATTGCTGGGAAATTTCTTTACGAAAAAGGAATCTTTGCAGACCAAACTGTGAGTGCTTTAGCACGCTTACCATTTCAACGACAATGACGAAAATTGCTTTACCCAAGGACTTTGTGTCGCGTGTTCAAAACGATGTTTTTTTAGGACAAGATTTATTGGATGCTTTGGAAACGGAACAACCAATTGCTATTCGTTTTAATAGTTCGAAGAACAAGCAACTTTTCACTGATACAACAACTATTCCTTGGTCTAAAAATGGTGTTTATTTAACCGAACGACCTTCATTTACTCTAGATCCGCTCTTTCATGCTGGTTGTTATTACCCACAAGAGGCTGGTTCTCAGTTTTTAGATACCATATTACGTCAAATTGAATTACCACATCATCCTATTATACTTGATTTGTGTGCTGCACCAGGAGGGAAAAGTACTTTAATTGCTGATTACTTAAATGGTCGTGGTTTATTGGTTGCCAATGAAGTTATACAGAATCGATCAAAAATATTAAAAGAAAACTTAGTGAAATGGGGTGCAACAAACACCTTAGTTTCGAACAACGATCCTGCTCAATTTGGCGGATTAACAAGTGTTTTTGACTGCATTGTAGTAGATGCTCCTTGCTCTGGTGAGGGAATGTTTCGCAAAGACCACCAAGCGCGGAACGAATGGTCGGAAAACAATGTTGATTTGTGTGTTGGTCGGCAACGCCGCATCGTAATGGATGTTTGGGATAGCTTGAAAGAGGATGGATTTTTAATTTACTCAACTTGTACGTTCAACCGCCAAGAAAACGAGGACAATGTACAATGGTTGTTGACTGAAACTGGCGGAGAAATTGTTCCGTTGACAATTAATCACGCAAAAAGTGACCGTGAAAAACTCGGATATTATTGTTTACCTCATCTTATCGATACCGAAGGATTTTATTTTGCTGTAATTCAAAAGAAAAATGGCAAAAAACCAAAAAAATTGAAACCAGCTAAATCCTTGGTTACACCACTAAAAGATAATTCATTCTTAACTCCTTTCGTTACTTCGCAACAAGTCAGTTTTGTTCAATGGAGTGATTTTGCTTTTGCAATTCCGAGCGGATTTATTGAGTTAATTCAATTGTTTCACTCAGAATTACGCTTGATAAAAATGGGGACAGAATGTGGCGAAATTAGTCGAAAAGGTTTGATTCCTAATGAATCGCTTGCGTTGAATGCTGAAATATTGAATCAAACAATTCCAGTTCATGAATTAACAAAACAAGATGCGTTGCGTTATTTACATGGTGATACATTTCCATTGAACGGTCCAATTGGATTTGGACTTGTTTCCTTTGAAGGAATTCCGTTGGGTTGGATAAAAAACTTAGGTAATCGATTTAATAACCTTTATCCAAAAGAGTGGCGCATTCGCATGCGGATTGAATAAAAAAAGCTACCCAGTTGGATAGCTTTAATTGATTATCTAATGACGCTTAAACTTCCACTAAACTCTTTTTTCTTATCGGAATAAATATCTTTTACTTTCGCGGTCCAATTATACGTTCCTGGAGGAACAATTTTACCTTTGTATGTACCATCCCAACTTGACGAAATATCTTTCGTTTCCCAAATAACTTCTCCCCAACGATTATAAATTTTTAATTCGAAACGGAACTCATCTACTCCACTGACAAAATACGTCCAATTTTGATTGAATTCATCGCCATCAGGTGTAAAGGCACTTGGTGCATAAAAGATGATATCGGTATTAACTGTTAATTGTCTATCAATCGTATCCACACAACCTTCTGCCGTTTCGACAATCAATTGAATGGTGTAAACTCCTGTGTACCCTTCTGGGAATTTAAACACCGGATTCGCTGCTGAACTTGTTGAAGGAACAGAACCTGGTGAATTCCAAGTCCAACTAGTTACTCCTCCAAATGATTTGTCTTGCATCGTAATTTGCGTTTCAAACATTGTTGTTGGGTTTGCAGACATATTGAATTCAGCAGTAGGATTGTTAATGACTAATACAATTCCAGGGAAATCTGCTTCGTACAAACAGCCATAAGTGGAAGTTACTTTTACATTCATTGCATAACTACCAGGTAAAACATATGTGTGTGTTGGTGCTGCTGCACCAGGAATTGTCTCTATTACTTGATCACCATAATCGAACTCTACGCTAGCGAATTCACTTTGATTGTTTGAATTATTTGTAAACACAAATACACCTGGTTCACACGACCACAATTTATCTGGATAAAACGATGGGATAATTTCAGTCGGGAATGTGATCGTCAAACAAGAATCTGTTGTTGGAGAACCACAAGCTTCTGAAAGTGTCACACAGTAAACTGTATTTGTGTTTGTTGGATCTACAATAATACTTGCCCCCGTTCCAATTACAGTTCCATTTTCTGTCCACGTGTATGTAAAGGGTGAACTTCCTCCTGTTCCAATAACAGTAAGTGTTGTGTCATTTTCAGGGCAGATAATCAAATCAGGAGATAGACTAGTTATTTGCAACGGATCAGGCTCACTTATTTGAGCTGAAACCTGAATCACACAACCATTTGAATCTGTAACAGTCAGGGTATGATTGCCAGCAAACAAATCATTTGCTGCTGGTAAAGTAGACAATGAATTATTCCAGTAGTAAGTATATGGCGTTGTTCCACCAGTTACAGCAACAGCAACTATTCCATCATTCAAACTATTACAAGATGCATCTTGCTGCACAACAATTTGCCCAACCATTGGTGGGATTTCAGTTACAACCACTTCAACTGTATCTGAACATCCAACATTAGAAGAAACAATACAATGATATGTTCCTGCAGTTAAATTTATTGCTGTTGGTGTCGCTTGACCACCTGCATCGTACCAATTATAACTAACAATTCCAAGCATTGGTGCTACTGTCGCCGTTGCAGTACCGTTAGCTCCTCCGGGACATGAAACAGGAGTCATTGATCCTGCATAAACTGGAACTGCATTCGGAACAGCTACATTGACTGTTTTTGTACAACCTATTGCATTTGTTACGACAACTTGATAAGTTCCAGCAACTAAGTTCGTAGCAGTTTGGGTAGTTTGTCCACTTGGCGTCCACAAATAAGTGAAAGATGTCCCTCCACTTGTTGGATTTGCAGTAGCTGTTCCTACTCCACTTGAACAATAATCTGTTGTTGCTGTTGCATTTGCCTGAACAGAAACGCGTGTTATAAAAGTGGTATCACTCGCTGCTCCAATTTGATTTCCACAAGCACTACTTGAAATAAAATAACCTGTGGTTCCTGGAGGAACATTTGCAGCAGCAATATTCAACACTCCGTTATTATATGGAAACGATTGACCATTTGTACTTGCCCACAGTGTTGATCCTCCTTGGCCTGTTACTGCGTAATATGGTGTTGTTGCAACAGTATAATTTGTGGTGTTGGAAGCAGATGTTGGTGTAAATCTTTTCCCATCTTGTAAAGCTGTCCATACTGTATTGTTTCTACCAGGCGTTATTGTTGCAGTCGCACCAGACGGACTATTTACACCTTGAATAGCAAGGTTTCCATTCCAAGAAGGGCAAGACATTTTACGGCCAATCATAACATCTACAAGGTTAGAACCTTCAAACAATATGATACTCAAATAATTACATTCAGAACCACACTGAAATCCATTGATATTTTGATACAACACTACAAACTTTCTGTTTGGAGCGGTTCCTAATGTTTGGTATTGAATGCTTCCTATTTGTCCTGTTATTGGATTTATTTGAGATGGATTCATGTCCATGTAACAGCCCATAATTGAATTTTGTGTTGTAGGGAATGCTCCAGAAGGTAACGTTGCCATGCTCGTTAAACTGTAAGGACAACCTGCACCTGCATTAGACAAATTGAAACTAAGTAAACCATTCGATCCGATGACACATTGCGTATACGTATTTCCGTAAAAACTGAAATTAAATCCAATTGGAACTGCTTGCGAGTATACGTCATCAGAAAGTTGAGGCAAAATTGTCGGCGCATTCAAGTTTAATGCTGTATTATTCGTAAGGCCTCCAGAACCACAATTTGTGATCTGAACCGATTGTCCCAAACAAACAGAAGCGTCGGTTCCTAAACATACCTGAACTTGTGAATAAATAGAAGTTTGTAATACAAATATTACAAACAACACGTTGATATACTTCATTATTTTTCGTTTCATATAGTGTAATAACGACAGTTCAGCACATATCGTTGCTTTCAAAATTAAGCTTTTTAACAAAAAAATCATCTTTTGATAATAAATTTAAAAAGCATACTATAAAAATAAGAAATCAACTACCATTATTTATTGACACTTATCCCCTATAAATTGTTAACATATTCTATGAAAAAAGAACATCATAAGGTGCAAGTATTTTCTATATTTGCCAAACTCATTAAAAAAATTTGATAAAATATGTCAAGTAAGTACCAATCACAGATCGATGCTTTCATGGAGAAAGTAAAAGTATCGAATGGTCATGAAGCAGAATTTATTCAAGCTGTCCACGAAGTGGCAGAAGCTGTAATTCCTTTCATGGAAGAAAACCCCAAATACAAGTCTGCTAAAATTCTTGAGCGAATTGTAGAACCAGAAAGAACGATTATTTTTAGAGTTCCTTGGTTAGATGACAAAGGAGAAATCCAAGTGAACAGAGGTTACCGTGTTGAATTTAACTCAGCTATCGGACCGTACAAAGGTGGTTTACGTTTTCACCCTTCAGTAAACCTTTCGATTTTGAAATTTTTAGGATTCGAACAAATCTTCAAAAATTCATTGACAACATTACCAATGGGTGGTGGAAAAGGTGGTTCTGATTTTGATCCAAAAGGAAAATCAGACAACGAAGTAATGAAGTTTTGTCAATCATTCATGACTGAATTATCGCGTCACATTGGTGCTGACACAGATGTACCTGCTGGTGATATCGGTGTTGGAGGACGTGAAATTGGTTACATGTTTGGTCAATACAAACGTATTCGTAACGAATTTACTGGTGTGTTAACTGGTAAAGCTCGTAACTGGGGTGGTTCATTGATCCGTCCAGAAGCAACAGGATACGGAACAGTATATTTCGCTAAAGAAATGTTGGCAACTAAAAACGATTCTTTCAACGGAAAAGTTGTTGCAGTTTCAGGTTCTGGAAACGTTGCTCAATATGCTTGTGAAAAAGCGACACAATTAGGCGCTAAAGTTGTTACAATGTCCGATTCTTCTGGATACATCTACGATGCAGATGGAATCAATGCTGAGAAATTGGCATTTGTTATGGAATTGAAAAATGTAAAAAGAGGTCGTATTGAAGAATACGTAGCTAAATATCCTTCTGCTAAATTCATCGCTGGGAAACGCCCTTGGGAAGTGAAAGTTGATATCGCTTTGCCTTGTGCAACTCAAAATGAATTAAATGGTGATGAAGCGAAAGCATTGGTTGCAAACGGAGTAATCTGTGTAGCTGAAGGAGCTAACATGCCATCTACTCCTGAAGCGATTGCTGCTTTCCAAGCTGCTAAAGTATTGTTCTCACCTGGAAAAGCATCTAATGCTGGAGGTGTTGCAACATCAGGTTTGGAAATGTCTCAAAATTCATTGCGTTTAAGCTGGTCAGCTGAAGAAGTTGATCAACGTTTACACGGTATCATGGTTTCAATCCACGAAGCTTGTGTGAAATACGGAAAAGATGCAGATGGAACAGTTGACTACGTAAAAGGTGCAAACATTGCAGGTTTTGTGAAAGTTGCTGATTCAATGATTGACCAAGGTTTGGTATAATCACAAATGATAAAATCGAAAAAGTCGTTCAGCAATGGACGACTTTTTTTTATGTATAAAAACAGTATTTTGTTAATATAATATCGCTCCTTCCCTTTTCTGTTTAAAGTTTAAAAGATACTTTTGCTAACAAGAATCGATTTATGGCAGAAGCAAAAAATAAACGTCCAATTCAGTTTGATAGAACAGGATTTGACGATACCGAATTACTAGCAATTTACCACGCTATTTTAAAACCGCGCTTGATTGAAGAAAAGATGTTAATTCTTCTTCGTCAAGGAAAAATTTCAAAATGGTTTTCTGGTTGGGGACAAGAAGGAATTTCAGTTGGTTCAACTTATGCTATGAATCCGGAAGAATACATTCTTCCAATGCACCGTAATCTTGGTGTTTTTACAACACGTGGTATTCCATTGAATCGCTTATTCGCCCAATTTCAAGGGAAAATGTCTGGATTTACCAAAGGTCGTGATCGTTCGTTCCATTTTGGTGCGAAAGATTATAACATTGTTGGGATGATTTCTCACCTTGGCCCACAATTGGGAATTGCAGATGGAATCGCTCTTGCAAACAAATTGAAGAAAAACGCACACGCAACTCTTGTGTTCTCTGGCGATGGTGGTGCAAGTGAAGGTGATTTTCACGAGTCATTGAATGTTGCAGCTGTTTGGGATTTACCCGTGATTTTTGCAATTGAAAATAATTGTTGGGGATTATCCACTCCTTCAAACGAACAATTTCGTTGCAAGCAATTCATCGACAAAGGAATTGGATACGGAATGGACGCTTTCCAAGTTGATGGAAACAACGTGTTAGAAGTCATTCGAACTGTTCGCAAAATTGCTGATTCCATTCGCCAAAAACCACGTCCATTTTTATTGGAATGCATGACGTTCCGTATGCGTGGTCACGAAGAAGCTTCTGGAACAAAATATTATCCGGATGGATTACAAGACGAATGGACAATCAAAGACCCTGTTACCAATTACGAAAATTATTTGTTGGAAATCGGTGTTTTGAATGAGCAATTGAAAGCAACAATAACGGATCAAATCAAAAAAGAAATTCAAGACGGATTAGACTTTTCATTTGGTGAAGCTCCGATAGTTCCGGATTTAGCAACTGAATTAGCAGATGTTTATGCACCGCACCAACAACTAGTTACTACAGCTGCAACGTCAAATAAATCAGAAAAAAGATACATCGATGCTATTTCAGATGGATTGCGTCAGTCGATGGAAAAATACCCGGAATTAGTGATCATGGGACAAGATGTTGCTGATTACGGAGGCGTTTTCAAAGTAACAGAAGGATTTGTTGATTTGTTTACCAAAGATCGCGTGCGTAATACGCCTTTGTGTGAATCAGCAATTGTAGGTACTGGTTTGGGATTATCCATAAACGGAATGAAAGCTGTTGTTGAAATGCAATTTGCCGATTTCGTAACCTGTGGTTTCAATCAAATCATCAATAATTTAGCAAAAATTCACTGGCGTTGGGGACAAAATGCAGATGTCGTTGTACGTATGCCTACGGGCGCAAATACAGCAGCAGGACCATTCCACAGTCAAAGTAACGAAGCGTGGTTCTTCCACACTCCGGGACTAAAAGTTGTTTATCCTGCATTTCCTGAAGATGCAAAAGGTTTATTAACTGCTGCTATTGAAGATCCAAATCCAGTTTTGTTCTTTGAACACAAATTTTTATACAGAAGTATTCGCGCGGATATTCCAGACGATTATTACACCACTGAAATTGGTAAAGCTGGTTATGTGCGAAAAGGAGATGATATCACTATTATTACCTACGGTCTAGGTGTACACTGGGCGTTGGAAGCATTGGATCAACATCCCGAAATTTCAGCGAATCTAGTCGATTTGAAAACTTTATTACCTCTAGATACAGCGACAATTTATGAAGCTGTTAAAGCAACTGGAAAAGTAATTGTATTGCACGAAGATTGTTTAACAGGTGGAATTGGTGGTGAAATTGCTTCACTTATCAATGAAAATTGTTTTGAATATTTAGATGCACCAGTAAAACGCGTAGCATCTATCGACACACCTGTTCCGTTTGTCGTTCAATTAGAACAACAGTTCTTACCGTTTGAACGTTTCAAAAAAGAATTGGTCGCATTGCATGCATTTTAATCACAACTTATAAGACAAAAAAAAACTGCGTTCATCACGCAGTTTTTTTTGTCTATTTTTTTCTAATTAGTTGACCACTAATTTATATCCAGGATATTTTGCTTTGTCAAAAACAAATTTTGAATCTTCGATAACCGGATTTGACGTGAATTTTGTTATTGCATAAGTCATCACTGTTCCATCTTTCGATTTTAAAACCGCTTTCTTCAATTCGTTATCATCTTTAGCGATGTACAAGATAATTGTATGATAAGAAGCCTTTTGTGGCGCTTTCGGATACAAATAAATAACATGTACTTTTTCACCATTCAACACTTCTTCTTTTTCGTATTTGTTTTTGAAACCAGTTTCCCACATGGTCATCAACTTCTTTGGATTCATTGACTCTTCATCGTCATCATCCGCATTTGATTGGTATACTTTTTTATCTTCTTTCACAACTGTCCAAGTCTTCAAGCCATTTGAAATGATTGTATTATCACCATAAATAGCAGAGAATTTATCACCTTTCACCCAACCTTTACCAATTTCAGTTGAATTTGCACCTGAAGCCGTATTCTTGATAGTTGCTGAAAACTCAACATAAAACGATTTTTGTGCTTTAATTTTAGCTGATAACTTGTCTAAAATTGCATCAGCTTTCGCATCTTGAGAGAAACTAACACTACTAACTAATAGCGTTAAAAAGAAAAATAATTTTTTCATGTTTATTAATTTGTTTGCAAATATCACAAATTGTGCCAAAACAACGAGTAGTTATGAAAAAGATTTATGAAATTCCTTTTGCACGTAAAAACTCTTCCAAACTTTCGATATCGGAGAATAGTACTTCACGTGCTTTACTTCCTTGGAAAGGTCCAATAATTCCGTAACCTTCTAATTGATCGACAATGCGACCAGCGCGGTTGTAACCCAATTTCAATTTGCGTTGCAACAACGATGCTGATCCTTGATTGTTGATGACTACAATACGAGCAGCATCAGCAAACATTGAATCAATATCTTCTAGATCCAATTCTTTGTCATTATCTGCTTCTGCCCCAACGTATTCAGGAAGCAACAAGGCATCAGGATACGCACGTTGCCCGCCAATAAACTTACAAATATCCTCAACTTCTGGTGTATCTGCAAAACCACATTGCACACGAATCAAATCTTGACCCAATGAAATCAACATGTCACCTCTACCAATTAATTGATCGGCACCTGAAGTATCTAAAATGGTACGTGAATCGATTTTTGACAACACACGGAAAGCAATACGAGCAGGGAAATTGGCTTTGATCATTCCCGTAATTACATTTACCGATGGACGTTGTGTTGCAACAATTAAGTGAATACCAATTGCACGTGCAAGTTGTGCCAAACGAGCAATCGGGTGTTCCACTTCTTTACCAGCAGTCATAATCAAATCGGCAAACTCATCGATTAAAACAACGATATACGGTAAATATCGGTGACCTTTTTCAGGATTTAATCGGCGGGAAATAAACTTCGCGTTGTATTCTTTGATGGTACGTACTTCGGCTTCTTTCAACAATTCGTAACGTTGATCCATTTCAATACACAACGAATTCAAGGTATTGACAACTTTCGATGTATCCGTAATAATTGCATCCTCTTCACCTGGTAATTTTGCTAAAAAGTGACGTTCGATTCGATTATATAGTGTCAACTCGACTTTTTTCGGGTCAACCAAGACAAATTTTACTTGAGCAGGGTGTTTTTTATACAAGATCGAAACCAAAATCGCATTCAATCCAACTGATTTTCCTTGTCCCGTTGCTCCAGCAACCAATAAATGCGGTGCCTTTGTTAAGTCGAATGTATAGGTTTCATTAGTAATTGTTTTCCCCATTACAATTGGCAATTCGTAATCGGAGTTTTGGAATTTCTCAGAAGCAATTAACGAACGCATGGAAACCATGTCAGGACTACTATTTGGCACTTCGATACCAATTGTTCCTTTTCCTGGAATTGGTGCTATAATTCGAATACCAAGTGCTGATAAGCTCAATGCGATATCATCTTCCAAGTTTTTGATTTTGGAAATACGCACACCTGGTGCTGGTACGATTTCATACAACGTAACTGTAGGACCAACTGTAGCCTTGATTTTGGCAATATCAATTTTATAATGCGAAAGCGTTTCAACAATTTTGTTCTTGTTGTCTTCTAATTCTTGTTTGTTAATCGACACTTGGCCAGAACCATATTCTTTCAACAAATCAACTGGAGGTAAAACATAACCAGACAATTCAAGTGTCGGATCGTAATCGCCAAATTCTTTTTGAATGGACGATAATTGATCTTCATCTAACGATTTATCTGTTTCTGCTATTGTAACATCAAAATCAGTATCGGGCAAATCATTGATTATTGGCGCAACTTGAACAGCTTCAATGGCATCATTCAATTCCATTTCAAGTTCCTCGTCACCAGCCCGCTCTGCGCCTTTGTGAATTACAACAAAACTATCTTCTTCGTCATCATCTAATTCCAACAACGAGTCTTCCTCTTCTTCATCAAAAAGTATCTCGTTTGCTTCCGCTTCTTTTTGAATTTGATCGTCTTTGATTGTGTTCACAACATGAATATCTGCAGGATGAAAAGCATTCAATGTTTCGTCTTCATCGGACTCTTCAAACATATTTGAACCGCTTTTGAATTTACCCAAAAACGAACCAAAATCAACATTGAATAATACGATGAGGTTCACCCACAACAAAGCCAAAATGACTACAAATCCACCGATGCTACCAATTGACAACAACATCCATTGATTAATCATGAAACCAAACGTTCCACCTAAATAATCAACTTTATCAACAAAATACCCCAAGAAAATGGACGACCATATCATGAACAGAAATGAAATGGAAAAACTGCGTGCGATTGGCAACAAGTGAATAGACAACATCCATTTGAATCCAATAAGAAAAATCATAAAAATGATAGCGAACGAAGAAATACCGAACCAACGATAGAAATAGAGATGAGACATCCACGCACCAAATTTACCAAACCAATTGGCTACCTGTTCTGGATTTCCATCAAACAAAAAGCTGAATAAATTAGTATCTAAAACACGATCTTGATCTGCTTGCCAAGTGAAAAAATAGGAAAAGCATGCCAAAAATGAAAAGAATGAAAACAAGACAAAAGCTATACCCAATATTGTACGAACGCGTTTTTTATCAATACGCTCGCCTATTTTGAATATTGATTTTTTTGAAGTGCTATCATTTGCAACTACTTTTTCTTTTTTACGAGAGGAAGCTGTTGGTTTGTCAGCCCCATCGTTTTGTATGAATTCGTTTTTTACCGCCATTATATTATGAACTATCTTACGAAGGTACGATTGAAAAACCTTGAAAAATCAATAAAAACAAGGAACTATAAACACTTGTTTGTTAGTTTAGTTATTATTGAGCGAACTCATAAACTCTTCAAATGTAACTTTCTTGTAATCAGAAGGAATGCCAAACATATTTTTATCCAAAACTTGCGCTTCGTATTGCACCAATTGGTAATGAATCAAACCGTTTTGTGAAGGCAAAAAATAATCCAAGGCCAATCCCGGAATATCTTGATAAACTTCAATGTATTTATTTGGAATTTTTTTTGCAAAATAACATACATATCCCATCGGAGCGCCAACATCTGTAATTTTGTATTTTTTACAGCGAATACCATTGATTTTTTTACTGCCAATAAGTTTTTTAACCGTATAATTCAATGATGTATCTTTACTTTTTTTAGCCAGATCTGTGCGAATTGCAAATTTCTGTCCGTCCATGGCTAACAACAAATATGCTTTATTCAAAACCATGTGACGGATATAAACCTGCTTTCCAAATGGACCGCCTTGCGTTTCAACTCGCACCATCGTGTCGTTTGTATACACAACTACTTGCCAATGATTTTGGGGGTTCATTGTATCAGCTGACAATAAATCAACTTGATACACCATCACACCACTCAACTGAGCTTGTGCGCTTTTTGCAAACAGAAAAAAAATACTAACGAATAAAACAACAACTTTCATTTCCACTAATTGATACTGTAAAAATACATTTTTTAAAGCAGGTTACATCGGTTGATAAAAATGGATAAATTCCTACTCATCAACCATTGTTTTTGTTGCGACTCTGAATGGCAAAGTGTATTTTTGTGCTGCTAAATGCACGTTTATGAATCGAAAAATTGAACTACTCATAAATACTTCTGAATTAACAGCAGGAACAAGAGGAGCATCTCTTGGACCAGGAGCCATTATGACTGCTGCGCGAAAAAACAGAAGTGATTTTTTTGGAAGATATCCTTTGCATGTACTCCCCGACTTTAATGCATCACTTGATTCCCCAACAAGTACTCCTTACGCAAAATACATTTCGGAGTACACACACGTATTCAATACTATTGCTGATGCAGTAAAAAATAAGATTTCCGAAGGTTGTTTTCCAATTGTACTAGCAGCCGACCACGGTTCTGCAGCTGGAACAATTGCAGGAATAAAAGCAGCCAATCCATCCAAAAAACTTGGCGTTGTTTGGATCGATGCACACGGTGATTTACATTCTCCATATACTACACCATCTGGAAACATGCATGGAATGCCCTTAGCTATTTGTTTGAATACAATTAATCCAGATAAAGTAAAAAACGATTTGGATGAAAACACAGCTAAACAATGGGCAGATTTGTGTCAATCGCATGGGATTGCTCCAAAAATAACACCGGAAAACCTTGTTTTCGTTGGTGTTCGCGATACCGAGTTAGAAGAAGACCATTTGATTTCATCGCTTGCAATTACCAACCACACCATCGAAGATGTTCGTGAAAATGGTATAGCAGCAATTGCAAGTCAAATACTAACGCAACTGAGTGATTGCGATGCGATTTACATTTCATTTGACGTCGATTCAATGGATCCACACAGCACTTCTTTTGGAACGGGTACTCCTGTTGGAAATGGACTTTTCCCAGAAGAAGCTACTAAATTGTTATCCTTACTCGTTCAGAACGAAAAAACAGTTTGTCTCGAAATTGTGGAAGTAAATCCCTGTTTGGACAATAAATTAAATACAATGGCAGAAACAACTTTTGAAATATTAAACAGTGTTGTTGACGCAATTACGAATAACTAACTTTCTAATGGAAACTAAAATTAAAGCATCTTTGTTAGCTCATTTTCACTCACTTTTTGAAGTGGAAATAACCGAGCAATTAGTTCAATTTCAAAAAACAAAAAAAGAATTCAAGGGCGACACAACGCTTGTTTTATTTCCATTTTTAAAATTAACTGGTCAAAATCCTGCAGCAATCGGAGCGAAAATTGGCGAATTATTAAAAACTGAATTATCATTAATTGCAGACTTCAACGTTGTTGGTGGTTTTTTAAACATGAGTTTTTCAGATGATTACTGGAAAGCACAATTACTAGCGTGCTATTCGAATAAATCTTTTGGTTTTCATGCACCAGCTTCGAAACCTGCAATCATGGTGGAGTATTCTTCCCCAAACACCAATAAACCTTTACACCTTGGACATTTACGTAACAATTTCTTGGGCTATTCTGTTGCTGAAATTCTAAAAGCTGCAGGACACGAGGTAATTAAAACACAAATCATAAACGATCGTGGAATTCATATTTGCAAAAGCATGTTGGCTTGGCAAAAGTTTTCTCCGTTAAACGAAAAAGGTGAACGTGAAACTCCTCAAAACACTGGATTAAAAGGAGATAAATTAGTCGGGAAATACTACGTTGAATTTGACAAACAATTCAATGCTGAAGCGAAAGCAATCATCGGATTGTGGGAAAACAAAGCGTTTGACGGATTTTCAACTGATACAGTTGAGAAATTCAATGAATTTACTGCTGCAAAAATTGGTAAAGACGAAAAAGCTTGTGCTGGATTAGACGATAAAATAAAGGATTTAGCTAAAAACGAAACCAATTTGTTGCGTGAGGCGAAAGATTTACTTGTTCGTTGGGAAGGTCGTGATCCAGAAGTTTACTTGCTTTGGACAACCATGAACGGCTGGGTTTATGCCGGATTTGAAGAGACATACAAAAAAATGGGCGTGAATTTCGATCGCTTGTATTACGAATCTGATACGTTTATTTTAGGAAAAGATATCGTAAACGAGGGCTTGGCGAAAGGTGTTTTTTATCAAAAAGAAGATAGTTCTGTTTGGGTTGACTTAACCGACGAAGGACTCGATCACAAATTATTATTGCGTTCTGACGGTACTTCTGTTTATATGACGCAGGATTTGGGAACTGCTGTTGATCGTTTTAACGACTATCCACAGTTAACTGGAATACTTTACACTGTTGGTAACGAACAAGATTACCATTTCAAAGTTTTGTTTTTGATTCTTGCAAAAATGGGGTATTCGTGGGCTAAATCGTGTTACCATATTTCCTATGGAATGGTTGATTTACCTTCGGGTAAAATGAAATCACGCGAAGGAACTGTTGTCGATGCAGATGATTTAATGGATGAAATTGTTGCGAGTGCCAAAGAAATGACATCCGAACGTGGACACATCGAAGGCATGAGTGATGAAGAGAAAAATTATCTTTTCCAAACAATTGGAATGGGTGGTTTGAAGTATTACTTACTCAAAGTTGATCCAAAAAAACGCATGTTATTCGATCCAGCAGAATCGATTGAATTGAACGGACATACTGGACCATTTATTCAATATGCTTATGCGCGCATTCAATCGTTGCTTTCAAAGGCTGGTGCTTTTCAATTCGATGCTACAGCAACAATGAACGATGCGGAGAAAGAAGTCGTAAAACAATTAGCGCTCTACCCTGCTATTATTGAAGATGCGGCAAGCAACTTCTCTCCTGCTATTATTGCCAATTATACCTATGAATTAGTGAAGTTGTACAATCAATTTTACCAATCGATTTATATTTTACAAGAAGAAGATGCAGCCATCAAATCATTGCGTTTGACATTAAGTGAAAGTGTTGCAAACGTTATTTCGAGTTCAATGAGCTTGTTAGGAATCAACGTTCCAAAACGGATGTAATCATAAATAAGTTGACATAAAAAAAGAGGTGATTTTGTCACCTCTTTTTTTTTCGTTTGAAAACGATTATGCTCTTAATTCAGCACCTAGTTTTGCAACTAATTCACTGTGAATTTGATTCATGATTTTATCTACTTGTTCGTCTTTCAATGTTTGTTCTGCATCTTGGAAAGTGAACGAAACGGCGTACGATTTTTTCCCTTCTGGCAAATTCTTTCCTTCGTACACATCAAACAAACCAACTTGTTGTAAGATTTTCTTATCGACTTTACGTGCAATTTCTTGAATGGCAGCAAATGTAACTTGTTGATCCAATAATAGCGAGAAATCTCTTCGTACAGCAAATGTTTTTGGCAATTCTTTTGCTTGTGTTTTTGCTAACTTCAACGAGTCAATAAGCGCATCCCAGTCTAAATCAGCTACATACACGTCATTTTTAACACCGAAATGTTTGCGCGTTTTTGCATTGACCCAACCTATTGATCCAATCGATTTTTTCAACAAAATCATTGAATATCCATCTTGAAGTAAGTCAGCTGATTCAAGTGTAACTTCGTTAACTAATTGGTTCAATCCAAGACGTTCTAACAACGATATTACAATTCCTTTTAAGGTATAAAAACTCGTTTTATCAGCAGCACTATTCCACGTTTCCGGGAGTTTACGACCTGATACAACTAAAAGCAATCGTTTGTTTTCTTTATATTCATTTGCGACTACTTTGTATACTTTTCCAAACTCCATCAATTTAACATCGGGATTTTGTCTGTTTTGGTTGTGCGCAACAGTTTCCAATGCTTGAAAAACCAAGGTTTGTCTCATGACAGCTAACTCTTGACTCAATGGATTTAATACTTGAACATTTTCAGCAGCAATCAATTGCGCACCTCCTAACTTTTCCGTATAAACTGGAGTAGTCAAGGAATTGTTCATCATTTCGTAAAAACCAAATCCTGCCAACATTTCAGATACAGCAACGTTTAAGCGCTCTAAATCGGGCTTATCAGCAACCAATAATGACGTGTTTAATTTCTCAGGTAACGGAATCAAATTGAAGCCGTAAATACGCAACACCTCTTCGATTACGTCAATTTCTCTATCCACATCGATGCGGTAATTTGGAACCAACAAATCAAACGTTTCCGACGTTTCAGTTATGATTTCAAAATCGAGTGCCAATAAAATTCGTTTGATTATTTCGCTCGGAATTTCGTGCCCTAACAATTGTTTGCAACGAGCTAAACGAAACTCAATCGTACGACGTTGAACGGGAGTTGGATAAAAATCTGTTGGATTACTTGCGATTTTTGCGCCTGTAATTTCACATATCAATTGAGCAGCACGATGTAATGCATATGGAACCATATCAACATCTACCCCACGTTCAAAGCGGAAACTCGCGTCAGTTGATAATCCATGTCGTTTTGCAGATTTACGTACGCTAACTGGTTGAAAAAATGCAGCTTCTAACACAACTTCTGTTGTATCATCAGCTATTCCACTATCTTTTCCACCAAAAACACCAGCAATACAAAGTGGTTCAGAGGCATTTGCAATGATCAAATCTTCATTATCCAACGTGCGTTCAACTCCATCCAAGGTAATTAGTTTTTCACCTTTCTCAGCTGTACGAACAATTAATTGCTCCCCAACTTTCGCAGCATCAAATGCATGTAGTGGTGTTCCTAATTCACGCATTACGTAATTTGTACAATCAACCACCGCATTTATCGGAGCGATTCCAACAGCACGCAGCCGATTTTGCATCCAAGCTGGAGAAGGTTTATTTGCAACATCCGTGAAAGTAAGTGTCATGTATCGCGGACAACGTTCTTGGTCCAATACTTGAATACTAATTGGTAAATCACTTGTTTTAACAAGCGTATCTAACTCTTTTAATTTCAGTCTATTATCATGTGATTCGTGACAAGACAAATAAGCGTACACATCACGTGCAACACCAACATGACCCATTGCGTCAGCTCTGTTTGGTGTCAATCCAATTTCAATTTGAACATCACTTTCCAATTGCAAATAATCAGCTGCAGGCGTTCCTACTTTTGCAGAAGGATCAAGCACCATGATTCCTGCGTGACTTTCCCCTAATCCTAATTCATCTTCAGCACACAACATACCAAACGATTCGACATCTCTAATTTTAGAGACTTTCATTTTCAAAGGTTGATCGGGTGTTGGATATAAAACAGCACCTACTTGCGCTAAAATAACTTTTTGACCAACTGCAACATTTGGAGCGCCACATACAACTTGTACGATTTCGGTTCCATTATTTACTGTTGTAACTTTTAAACGATCTGCATTGGGATGTTGCTCACACGTCATCACTTCCGCAACGACTACATGTGCAAGTCCACCTTTTACAGCTTCAATTGTTTCAAAACCTTCTACTTCGAGACCAGTATCTGTCAATAAATGATCTAATTCTTCAGGAGTAAACGTTTTTGGCAAAAATTCATTTAACCAATTGTATGAAATTTTCATGTATGCTATTTCAAAATATAGGTGCGAAAATACAAATTAATAGTGACTTTTTTAGCACCATTTCGCTTTGGTTTTACGTTATCAAGCCATAATTGTTGGCAACTTTCATTGATTATACGCGCTGATTTTGTGAAATATGAAAGTGTCTTATTATCTTCGTGGCACATGCAACAAGAAGAATTCATAAATATCCGTCGTTTAATTGCCAGTAAAAACCCGCGTTTACTCAAATGGTTACCCGGTTTTTTGTTGCGGTATATAGAACGTGTTGTTCATCAAAAAGATGTCAATTACTTTTTGAATAGATACCAATCAACAAATCAGGATTTTTGTACAGATGTGTTGACTGAAATTGGAGTCAACTATACAATTGAGGGAATTGAAAACATTCCAAAAGACGGGAAATGCGTCATTGTAATGAATCACCCTCTTGGAGGAATGGACGCAATGATCTTGGTTGATGCCTTAAAAAATCACCGTACAGACTTGAAATTCATCGTCAATGATTTGTTATTGAACCTAGGTCGATTGAACGAATTATTTGTTGGTGTCAATAAACATGGTAAAAACAGCAGTCAATCCATTCAAAAAGTAAACGATTTGTTTGCATCCGAGAATTGCGTTTGTATTTTTCCGGCTGGATTGGTTAGTCGCAGAAAAAAAGGTTTGATCCGCGATTTAACATGGAAGAAAACGTTTGTTCGCCAATCGAAACTAAATGACCAAGTTATAGTACCCGTTTTCATTGATGGACATTTGTCGAATTGGTTTTATAACCTGTCAAATTTTAGGCAGTTTTTAGGCATCAAAGCGAACATTGAAATGTTTTATTTGGTGGACGAATTGTACAAACAAAAAGGACTTACCGTTGCTATTACAGTAGGAAAACCTATATTAGCAAACACATTAAGTGACGAAAAATCAGATAGCACTCATGCTGAATGGTTTCGAAATCATATCTATACTTTAAACGATTAACAATGCAACAAGAGGCAATTATACCCGCTATTGATAAAGCAATCATCAAACAAGAATTGACTGCTGCTGGACTAATGCGCAAAACAAGAAAAGGCGATAATGAAATCTATTGTGTTAATTTTCACAACGCACCAAATGTCGTTCGCGAAATTGGTCGTTTGCGGGAAATAACGTTTCGAGCAGCTGGCGGTGGAACAGGTCTTTCTTTGGATTTAGACGAATACGACACCAACGAAATTTGCTACGATCAATTGATCGTTTGGTCACCTGAAGACGAAGAAATCATTGGTGGTTACCGTTTTATTATGTGCAAAAACGCACGCGATGAAAAGGGTGAAATTCATTTGTCAACAAGTCATTATTTTGATTTTTCACCAACTTTCATCTCCGATTATTTGCCTTACACCTGTGAATTAGGTAGAAGTTTTGTGCAACCAAATTTTCAACCAACAGTTAATCCGCGCAAAGGCTTATTTGCATTGGACAATATCTGGGATGGACTTGGAGCAATCGCAAAAACTTACGCTAACGAAATAAAATACTTTTTTGGTAAAGTAACAATGTATCCTAGCTATAACGTTGAATCTCGTGATTTCTTGTTACATTTTCTACACAAATATTTTCCAGATAATGAAAACTTAATGGTTCCTTTTCATCCATTAGTTCAACAAGGAAATTCAGCTTTGTACCAAGAAATGTTAAGCGACTTGCCATTCAAAGACGGTTTCAAAGTACTCAATTCCTATGTTCGCGAACGTGGAGAAAACATCCCACCTTTGGTAAATATTTACATGAATTTATCACCAACAATGAAAACTTTTGGAACGGCTGTAAATTCAGAGTTTGGTGATGTCGAAGAAACAGGAATTTTAATTACAATCGCTGATATTTACGACGAGAAAAAAGAACGTCATTTGAATTATTAAGCGCGTAATTTATAGCTGAAAACAATCGCCATCTGCTACAACAATAGTGTTTTCAAAGTGATTTTTAGCTTCAATTAAATGTTCAGTTGAATCATCGTATCTTGCTGATAAATGACCAATTAGCAATTTACCAACTCCTGATTTCTCTGCCATTTGACCAGCTTCTAAAGCAGTTGTATGAAAAGTTGTTTTCGCGCGTTCTTTTAACGCGTGAAGAAACGTTGCTTCGTGATACAACAAGGTTGAATCTTGGATATATGGAATAATCCGTTCGTCGTATTTGGTATCCGAACAAAAGGAATAACTTCTCGGTTTCGGTGGATCAAAAGAGTATTCTTTGTAGTTCAAAATCGAACCGTCAGGCAACACTACATCCTCGCCTCGTTTAAAAAAGGGAATACATGTTAACGAAAGGTCATCAGCTTTGAATTTTTCACCGTCAATGGATCGTTCTTTAAGTTTTTCCTGAATGCGGTATCCATTGGTTGGTATGCGGTGATTGAGTGGAAACGTCCAGATATCAATTAATTTATCCGAGTAAATCAACTTGTGTTCTTTTCCATTTAACGGAACAAAAGTTAACTCAAAACCTAATTTTGCTCCACCAACCTCTAATTGTAACCGAACAATCTGTTCTAATTCGACTGGACCATAGATGGTAACTCCTTGATTTCTACCCAACAAATGCAAGGTACTCAACAAACCTACAAGGCCAAAATAATGATCGCCGTGCAAGTGAGAAATTAAAATATGTGTTATTTTTTGAAAGTGAATTTTGTGTTTTCTTAATTCGTTTTGCGTTCCTTCTCCACAATCGATTAAAATATGGCGGTCATTGCAACGAATGTATTGAGCGGTTGGTTTTCTTTTCGCGGTTGGCAACGCAGCTCCAGAGCCTAGAATTGTCAATTCAAAACTCATTGATAATTAGTCATTCAATCGTGCAATTGCTGCGGCACAATCAGGCATGATTGTCAAGACTTTATCTAATTGAGCAATGGCAATCATTTTTAAAACTGTAGGTTGTAATCCCGCTAAAATCAACATACCATTGACATCTTTGCAAATTCGGTTTGCAAATAAAATGGCAGATAATCCAGATGAATCGCAATAACGCGTAGCAGACAAATCGATAATAATTGTATTTACCGCGTTTTTTTGCAATTGGATCAATTCATTTTTCAAATCGGGTGCTATTTGCGCATCCAATTTTTCAGCTTTCACGCTAACAACTGTATATTTTTCCTCGTTTAATACCTTGAAATTCATCAGTTATTTGTTTAAGTGAATGATCATCGTCCTATTTTGCTTGCTAACAAATAGATTGCGGCCATTCGAACTGCAACTCCATTCTCTACTTGTTGCAAAATGATTGACTGGTCAGAATCGGCAACATCAGAAGTGATTTCTACCCCACGATTGATTGGTCCTGGGTGCATCACAATGATTTCTTTGTCGAGGTTGTTTAATATTTCCTTGGTTAATCCGTATTGCATGGAATATTCGCGCAAGCTTGGGAAAAACTGAATGTCTTGACGTTCTAATTGAATGCGGAGCATGTTTGCCACATCACACCAATTCAATGCCCGCTGTAAGTTGTGTTCCACTTTCACCCCTAATTGTTCAATATACTTAGGAATCAATGTAGTAGGACCGCACACCATTACTTCTGCACCTAACTTTTGAAGCGTGTAAATATTCGACAAAGCAACGCGTGAATGCAAGATATCACCTACGATGACCACTTTTTTTCCTGCTACTTCACCCAAACGCTCACGAATGGAAAAAGCATCTAACAAACCTTGCGTTGGGTGTTCGTGTGTTCCATCACCAGCATTGATAACACGTGTATTTGTACGTTGCGATAAGAATAATGCTGCTCCTGGATTTGGGTGACGCATCACAACCATATCCACTTTCATGGATAAAATATTGTTCACCGTATCGATTAATGTTTCTCCTTTTTTGACAGAACTTGAAGCAGCAGAAAAATTGACCACATCAGCAGACAATCTTTTCTCAGCAAGTTCAAAGGATAAACGCGTACGTGTTGAATTCTCGAAAAACAAGTTAGCAATAGTGATGTCTCGTAAAGAGGGAACTTTTTTTATCGGTCGATTAATGACTTCTTTAAAACTATCAGCAGTTTTAAAAATCAATTCGATATCTTGACGAGTCAAGTCACGAATTCCAACTAAATGATCAACGCTTAAGTGTTCCATTCTGTGTAAACAATACTATTTTATCAGTTCCTTCTATTTCTTTCCATTCTACTGAAACACGCTCAGAATCGAGTGTGTCGACAGCTTGACCAACATAATCAGCTTGTATTGGCAAATCACGTTGAAAACGACGATCGATCAACGTCAACAGTTCCACGCATTTCGGGCGACCAAAAGCCAACAAGGCATCTAATCCCGAGCGAATCGTTCTTCCTGTGTACAAAACATCATCAATCAGCACCACTTTTTTTCCTTCGATTGTGAAATCGATGTTAGTAGCCGAAGGGATCAATGGTTTTTCTCTTCTACGAAAATCATCTCGGTAAAAGGTAATGTCCAATTGACCACATTGAATTGAATGATTTGTGATTGCTTCTAAAATTGTTTTCAAACGCTCAAGCACATGAATTCCACGTGGTTGTAAACCGATTAAAACTGTTTCTTCGAAATTGTCGTGATTTTCAATCAATTGATAGGCAAGGCGGTTCATTGTTAATTGAACTTGTTGGTCGTCTAAAATGACTTGCTTTTCCATCGGTTACAAATTTAATTAAAAGCTGCTAATTGGCAACACGAAATATCTTGTAGTTTTCAACTTTCTTTTATCCATTTGTGGAAAACAGAGAACGTGACTCATTTTCTGCTTGTTATTTCGTTATCCACGCCCAAAAACGCTTGTGTAATTTCGGGATGATTAACCCCATTAAAGGCACAAGAATCAGGGTTAAAATCAATGTCTTTACCAATTGAGGTAAGTCTTTTATAATCGGAAATAAGGTTGCGAAAAGTATGTTAATAACTGGATATACAAATAACCAACTTATTAATAACAACTTCCATACTTTGGTTTTTTTCGGTGTGTTTTCCATCAATTTTATTTATTTTTTTAAAGATAACAAGGATTTTAAGGAATAAAGGAATTATCCTCCTTTTCGTTTTACTTTGTAACCGTCTTTTTGTAATAATTCAATTATTTTGTCGCGAAAAGCACCTTGCACAATGATTTCACCGTCTTTAGCAGTCCCTCCTACGCCACATTTGCTTTTCAATTGCTTTCCTAAGTCTTTCAAATCATCGTCTGATCCGACAAAGCCTTCAATCAACGTAACTTCTTTTCCACCACGTTGTTTGCGGTCAATAGAAACATACAACAATTGGTCTTTCGGCGCTAAAGTCGCTTGCTCCTCTTCCTCTTCGAACTGATAATTATAATTTGGATTAGTTGAATAAACGATGTCCAAACGCTCTTTTTTCTTTTTACTCAAAACCAGAAATTTAACCACACAAATATAATTACTAATGTTGGTTGTATAATAAAACGTCTTGTTTAAGATTGAAAATTAAATTTTTGGGCATTTTTTGCAATGAACTCCTTTTTTCTTGTACTTTTTGCAACAATCTTTCTTCTTGTCACACGAACAAGAATCACAGCAAGCGAACTTGTTTGGAAGTGTGCATGGAGTAATGTGTTGAACTTGTTTCATTGCTTATTTAGAATAATTCTACACAAAGATAATCGATAAAAGAATTACTCCCTATTTTTTTTCATTTTTTTAGAAATATTTTTGAGCACGGCGAAAGGTATTCGTGTGTGCTTCAATAATTGTGCGGATTTCAGGCGCATAACCTCCACCCATTGTGCAAACGATTGGACAATCTAACGCTTGCGCAAACGAAAAAACGAGTTCGTCGCGTTGTGCACAGCCAGCTAAGCTCAATCCCAATTTTCCCAATTTATCTGCTGCCAACACATCAACGCCGCATTGATAAAAGATAAAATCTGGAACAAATTGAACTTGGATCGCAGCAAGTTGTTTTGTTAGTTCCGATAAATAGTAATCATCGCCGCAATTATCGGGTAAACCGACATCTAAATCGCTTTGTTCTTTTTGCAAAGGATAATTGGATTGACCGTGCATGCTAAAAGTGAATACCGCTTTTTCGTTCGCAAAGATTTGAGCGGTTCCATTACCTTGATGTACATCCAAATCGATGATTAATATGCGTTTGATAGCCGTATTTTTAAGCAACCAATTACTCGCAATAGCTTGATCGTTCAACAAACAAAATCCTTCTCCCCTGTCTGAATACGCATGATGCGTTCCGCCTGCAATGTTAAAAGCGATGCCACCATTCACAACTAATTCAGCACATTTGCGCGTTCCTTCCATGATGATTAATTCCCGTTGAATCAATTCGGGGCAATGTACAAAACCAGAAACACGCTGTTCTCGTGGTGTGCAATCCAAGTTAGTTAATCGGTTGATGTATGCTTGCGCGTGTACGTCGACTAAATGACGCTGTTCGATAACGGATGGTTCAAACAAATCTGTCGGTGAAATGATTCCTTCGTATACTAGTTGCTCTTTCAATAAACTGTATTTCTCCATCGGAAAACGGTGGTTTTCTGGAACTGGGTGAACATAAATTGGTGCATACGCAACAGGAAAACTCATATGCAACTAACAATTAAGCAGGAAAAATGTTATATTTTTTTCACCATTTCTTGCATGATCGATGTCACCGCTGGACAAACTTCCATGTTTTTTCGTGTCAAATCAAGAATTTGGTACATGTTTTTTCGATCGGTGTGTGGATATTCACGACACGCCAAGGGTCTGTCTTCGTAAACCATGCAGTAATTATCGTTATCCAAAAACGCACACGGCGATTGTTGTAAGACATAATCGTTGTCCGAATCGATTTTCAAGTATGTAGTTATGAAATGCTTTTCCGTCATTTTCAAACGTTTCGACAAGCGCTTGATATCGACATCTCTAAAAATGGGACTTGTTGTTTTACAACAGTTTGCACACGAAAGGCAATCCACTTTTCGGAAAGTTTGCTCGTGTAATTGATGGAATTGTTGATCGAGCATGCGTGGATTCGCTTTTTTCGCTTTTTTCACCCACTTCACATACGTTTCTTTTTCAGAAAGCGCATGCTGAATCGCCTGATCAATGTCCACTTTCATTTATTTCCCTTTCAATTCCATTGCCTTTAATGTGTTCATCATCAAAGAAGCAATTGTCATTGGTCCTACACCACCGGGTACAGGTGAAATCCACGAAGTTTTTGGAGCAACGTTTTGAAAATCAACATCTCCAACCAAACGCCAACCTCTTTCTCTCGACGGATCTTCGATGCGTGAAGTACCCACGTCAATCACAACAGCGCCTTCTTTGACCATGTCTTCGGTAATGAAACCAGGTACTCCAACTGCAGCAATTAGTATGTCGGCTTGTTTGCAAATATCTTTGATGTTCTCCGAACGCGAATGCGCCAAAGTAACGGTACAATTTCCTGGATCGGTATTTTTACCTAACAACAAACTCAAAGGCGTTCCCACAATATTACTTCGACCAACGATCACACAATTTTTACCGGATGTTTCGATGTTGTAACGGCGCATCAATTCAACAATTCCAGCAGGAGTTGCCGGCACGAAACCAGGAATGTTCAACATCATGTTCCCTACATTAATTGGGTGAAATCCGTCGACATCTTTTTTCGGATCGATTGCCAAGGTTACTTTCATCTCATCGATGTGCGCTGGCAAAGGCAATTGCACGATAAATCCATCAATGCTCTTGTCTTCGTTCAAGGCGTGAATCTTGTTCAACAATACTTCTTCGGTAATCGATTCATCGTAACGAATCAATGAACTTTCAAAACCAATTTCATCACACGCTTTCAACTTATTGTTGACATAGGTAACAGAACCGCCATCGCGACCAACTAAAATTGCGGCTAAATGCGGTATTTTACGACCGTTTTCTTTCCGTTCTTTTACTTGAGCAGCGAGTTCTTTTTGAATTTGCAAGGAAACTTCTTTACCGTTGAGAATTTGCATGATGTGTTCTTTTTTTTTGCAAATATACGGTGAAAATAAGAGATTATTAAACGTAGTAAGGTAGTTTTGACAATTATTGATAACTCATTCCTTCACTACTCAGCAAAAAACCTAAGTTTTTAACTTTTCAATATTTCAATTTAAATCCATGATTTTATGTAAAAAATAAAATCACTTTCCATTTTTTCATTTTCTAAATATTTACATAATTTATCGTTGTCAGAAAAATATATTTTATTGATTTTTTTGTTGTTACATTTTAATATCAACCTGATTTTATTTCGTCTCTTTTTTATAAAAAAATCAACTCCATTAGTTTTATAATTAAAGTAGGTTGCTTCTTTACTTTTCTTATATAAAGAATATATAATTAATTCGTTTTGATTTAAATTACTGTATGAAATTACCTGATTAGTTTTTTGTTCAACTAATTTTTCAAATCCATTTTGATATCCATTAATAATCTCCAAAGTATCGATATAAAAATCTCTGTATTTGATAATCATTTTTCCTGAATAAGGTGATTTATTGTAGTCATAAACAAAATATCTTGAAATTTTAAGGGGATCTTTAAAATTTAAACTATCAATAACAACAATCGTTTTTTCTGAATTTACAGAATACATTTCTTGACTGTAAATAATATTTGATATGAAAATAATTATTAAAAAAATGTTAGTTCTCATGCTTTTAAAATTAAAATTTAGTCCAAATTACATGATATACTTCCAAAACAGAAATTGTTGTTTCAGTATGTGCTGGACATGAAATTGGAATGTAATTATTCGATATTTTCTGAATCTAATCTGTACTTCTTCTCTATTACTTTGTGAAAAGTCCCATTATGAACCAAATCATTGATTTTAATGAGACTTCCTCTTTTTAGTATAATGCTATTTGGCAATATTCTGTGAGAATAACATGATTCATCAACTAAAAACAATTCAATATTAATATCCTTAAAAATTATTGTGTCTTTTTTATTTGTCTCAAAATAAATTTTTTCGTTTTCCTCTTTTCTTTCAAAGAATATTGATGTCCCATAATTATTTTTTGCAATAAGCAATATTGTGTCTTTATTTTCTATTATGTTTCCAACAGATTGAAAAAAAATCCTAGTTTTTGTAACGTCAATAAAATCATTTTTATGAAATTCAAATTCATTCTCATTATATATTTTTTGAGTAACTTTTTGATTACAAGAAATGAAAAACAAAAATGTGAGGTATAATAAACTTTGTCTCATTGTATATATGCGTTTCCACCATTAAAAAAACCTTCTTTTATATCGAAATTCTTATTCATGAAATTTAATTTGCTAAATACGTTTTGATTTTCAATTTCATATGCTAAATTGTCACCTGTTTCAATAAACACATTTAAATGAATTAAAACCATACTAAATATTAAAATCTTTTTCATTTGGTTGTTTTTATTGCTTTTATTTTGATAAATTAGTTGAAATCACTGATGGCTTTTGTTGATTGTGATACTGTTGTACAAAACCAGTAAATTTCAAAGAAAAATAAGGTTTAATAATCAGGTTTAATTTCTGTAAAATAACCTAATTCAGTAATTTTACTTTTTAATTCAATACATTTTTTATGAGAAATTGACTCTAATATTGTTTTCTTTTTAATTTCTTTTTGATTTTTCAAAAATTTCAATTTGACTAAATAACCTCCACCTCCTTTCAGCCCAATTTCATAAAAACCAATTAATTTAATTTGTTCTTTTGTAATTATTACTTCGTTTTTTTTGAAAAAATAATAAATCAAAATTTCTTTATCGTCAATGTAAATTTTATAGGGTTTTGATATTAAATAGATTATAAAAATAAATATTTCAAAAAATATTAAATATTTTGAGATGTTACCATATTTATAATAAAACATAACGTTTAATACAGTAAATAAATATATCAAAAATTTAAATGCAGCATTGTTTTTAACTATCATACTTCCCAATTTTATCGAAAATACTTCCATGAAAAAAAATAGAATAATCTTTGATAGGAATAATCAGTTTTTCATCAATGAATTGAAAATAATTTGGATTTTGAATGAGTGATTTAGAAACAGTGTGGGTATATGACCTATCTATAAAAGTTTTAAAAAATAAATGTTCTGGTAACGATATTTTTGAAACTTTATTTTCAATCCAATTAAGAATCGTCCTCTCTTTTTGTGAGTAATTATTTTCTGGAAACCTACACGGAATGCTAAAAACAATATTTTTCTTAGGAATAAAAATGGAGTAATTTATATACCTGTTTATATTTTTGTATTGTTTATTTAGTAACTGCGTATTTTCAATATTCAGCAATTTTATATTAATTTTATTTTTAAGATTATGAATAGTAATTGTTGAATTATTTTTTCTTGAAGCAAAATTATTACACCTTCTTTGATTATCATAAAAATAAGGTTTCGTATCAAAAACATAATAAGTTACATTTCCTTTTTCATCTATTTGCGTACAGGTATTACTCGAATATTCAAAAATTGAACGAAAAATGTAAATGCTGTTTATGTCTTTTTTTATGTGATCAAAAAAATAATTATTATTCGATAAATATTCATTTTTAAAAACTGATAAATTATCTGATTTATCACAATTCTCACAAGAGAAAAGTAAAAAACTTAAAAAGAAAAAAACAAAATATTTCATATCATCAAATTCACTCCTTCACCACCCATCCATAAATCCATGTTTGCAAGAAATTAGCGGGATTGATGACAACATTCGGAGTAATCATTGGCGCACTTTTTACCAATACAAACGACCAAGATTTTGTTTGAGCTAAAACGGTGTAAACACTTGAAGCAGCGTAACTTGCAATTACATTTGTTTGCGAACGGCGTGGCCAAGCATCAGTCGTTACAATTGCTGGCGACCAATACAATTTGGTTGTTTTTGAAAAACGCTTGTTCTCGGAGGTAAATTGTACTTTTTTCGGGAAAAATGGACCAACCATTCCACTATCACGACCAATAAAATAACGTTTTTGTAGTTGCAGTTCATTTCCGATCAAACGCAAACGATTCAAATTATGCGATGCGTTCTCGCAACACGGATATTGGTGGTGGTACAACAAAACTTCTTTTGTGTTCGGTTGAATTTTGTAGGCCAAAACATGACCAATTTCTTTGAACAAACGCGTGACAACTCCTTTCTTTGTTCCGTAAATTTCCAAGTATTCCTTGTCGTCGTCGGTTGAAATATAACCATTGAAAATCAATTCAGGTAAGCCATCCGTGTTCAAGTCAATCAAGCGGTACAAGGCTGAAAAATGCGTGTAATAGGTTGCGAAATCAGCTTGCGGATCGTAGGCTTTTGTACCAACATGATCCAATAAATCAGCATCAAACAAATACTTGATCATCGATTTTTTCAGCGACTCGTTTTCTTGTGTGATGTCATCCAAATTCGTCAAGGGATTTGGAATGAACAAGGCTGGATCAACACGCTTCATCGAAACACTTGCAAAAAGCGTCAGTTGCGCACCAATACAAAAGGAAATTAAAGCAGTTTTCATGTGGTTAATTTGAAAAAAAAGAGGTTGCCAGCTCACCCGACAACCTCTTTCAACTCTTGTTATTTTTTTGTCGATTTTTTTGCTGGATGAGCAATCGTCAGCGTCAACAAAGCTGCGCCTTCTTCAATATCCAACACAATCGTATCTCCCTCTTTTAAGTTAGCTTTGATGATTTCTTCCGCTAATGGATCTTCGATGTATTTTTGAATTGCTCGTTTCAACGGACGCGCTCCAAATTTCTCATCGTATCCTTTGTCCACTATGAAATCTTTTGCTTTTTCAGTCATCGAAGCACTGTAGCCCAATTCATGAATACGCGCAAATAATTTAATCAATTCCAAATCAATGATTTTGTGAATGTTTTCACGTGTCAACGAATGGAAGATGATCATGTCATCGATTCTGTTCAAGAATTCAGGTGAAAACGCTTTTCGTAAGGCATTTTGAATGACCGATTTTGCATTTTCATCGCGCGCTTCTTCACGTGCTTTTGTGCCAAATCCAACGCCTGAACCGAAATCAGCTAGTTGACGTGCGCCAATGTTCGACGTCATGATTAAAATCGTGTTTTTGAAATCGATTTTACGTCCCAATCCATCCGTCATGTGACCATCATCCAATGCTTGTAACAACAAGTTAAATACATCTGGATGTGCTTTTTCGATTTCATCTAACAAGACGATAGAATACGGTTTTCTACGCACTTTTTCAGTCAATTGTCCACCCTCTTCGTATCCAACGTATCCTGGAGGCGCTCCGACCAAACGAGAGATCGAGAATTTCTCCATGTATTCCGACATGTCAATGCGAATCAACGCATCTTCTGTATCGAATAAATATTTCGCTAATACTTTCGCTAATTGCGTTTTACCAACACCCGTTGGACCTAAGAAAACAAACGAACCAATTGGTTTGTTGGGATCTTTCAAACCAGCACGGTTGCGTTGAATAGCTTTCACAACTTTTTCCACAGCCTCGTCCTGTCCAATGACTTTTCCTGTTAATTCCTGCGCCATTGTTGCCAATTTGCCCATTTCAGTTTGCGCAATACGCGTAACAGGAATGCCACACATCATCGAAACGACTTCAGCAACATGCTCTTCTGTTACGACAACACGTTTCGCTTTCGAATCTTCCTCCCAACGTTTTTTTGCTTCGTCTAACAGATCTTGAATTTTGCGTTCTTCGTCACGCAAACGAGCAGCTTCTTCGTATTGTTGCGATTTTATCGCTTGATTTTTCTGTTCTTTTGTCGTTTCAATTTGCGCTTCGATATCAATGATTTCTTGCGGCACATGAATATTTGTCAAGTGAACACGCGAACCCACCTCATCCAAAGCATCGATTGCTTTATCCGGTAAATGACGATCTGTGATGTAACGTTCCGTCAATTTAGCACAAGCTTCCAACGCTTCTGGCGTATACGTTACCATATGGTGTTCTTCGTATCGTTCTTTGATATTTTGAAGGATTTGAACCGTTTCATCAATTGTAGTTGGTTCGATCAATACTTTCTGGAAACGACGTTCCAAAGCGCCATCTTTTTCAATGTATTGGCGGTATTCATCCAATGTAGTTGCACCAATCGCTTGCATTTCTCCACGTGCCAAAGCAGGTTTGAACATGTTTGACGCATCCAACGAACCGCTTGCGCCACCCGCACCAATAATGGTATGGATTTCGTCGATGAACAAAATGATGTCTGGATTTTTTTCAATCTCGGCCATCACCGCTTTCATGCGTTCTTCAAATTGACCACGGTATTTTGTTCCCGCAACAAGCGAAGCTAAGTCTAAAGAAACAATGCGTTTATTAAACAACACACGAGACACTTTTCGTTGCACGATACGCAAAGCTAAACCTTCAGCGATTGCACTTTTACCAACGCCAGGCTCACCAATCAAAATTGGATTGTTCTTTTTACGACGTGATAGGATTTGCGAAACGCGTTCTATTTCTTTTTCACGGCCAACAATAGGGTCAAGCTTTCCAGCTTCTGCCATTTTGGTTAAATCTCTTCCGAAATTATCCAGTACAGGGGTTTTCGATTTCGGGTCAGCCGATTTACGTTGACTAGCACCAAAAGACTGCTCCTCTTCGTCAGCCGAACCCGGCATTTCAGCACGAGGGATGTTGTTTTCGTCTATCATATCAGTTAGTTCTTCTTTAACAGTATTGTAATTCACTCCATATCGGTTGAGCGTTGCACAAACAACCGAATCATCGTCTTTCAACATGGAAAGCAATAAATGCTCGGTACCAATGAGTGGACTTTTAAATAATTTTGCTTCAAGGTACGTAATTTTGAGCAGACGCTCAGCTTGTTTGACAAGTGGAATATTTGCACCTGGAGGCGAACTGATACGAGCTGTTTCGGACAATTGTTTGTCCAGCTCATTTTTCAATTGGGCCAAGTTCAAATTAAATCCTTTCAAAATGCGTACGGCATTCCCTTCTCCTTCTCTTAAAATACCGAGAAAAAAATGTTCCACGCCAATAAAATCGTTCCCAAGACGCAGGGCTTCTTCTCGACTAAAGGTCAAGACATCTTTTACACGTGGCGAAAATTTTGCTTCCATACACTTTATTAGTTGACAACTATTATAACGCAAAACTGCATCTTACAAATATATAAAAGGTAAAAATGTTAATAACTGGTTTGATTTAGCATTTTTACACCACTTTTTGTTAGTAAAAATCATTAACCACCTCTTTTTTGTAGCGGTAAAAAAGCTAATTTCGAACCTTGCTTTAGCACATGTTTGCAAATTGCAGACTCAACAATCGTGCATTATTTAAAATTATGACAAGATGGCAGATGGAGAAAAGATAATCCAGATTAACATCGAAGATGAAATGAAATCGGCGTACATCGATTATTCGATGTCTGTAATTGTATCACGTGCGTTACCAGATGTTCGTGATGGATTCAAACCAGTTCACCGCCGGGTATTATACGGAATGCAGGACTTAGGAGTTTATTCCAATCGTCCGTACAAGAAATCAGCGCGTATCGTTGGTGAAGTATTAGGAAAGTATCACCCACATGGTGATAGTTCGGTATACGACACAATGGTGCGTATGGCTCAATCTTGGTCGTTGCGTTATCCATTAGTTGACGGTCAAGGTAACTTCGGTTCAGTCGATGGTGACAGTCCAGCAGCAATGCGTTATACAGAGGCTCGTTTGCGTAAGATTGCAGAGGAAATGTTGGATGATTTGGAAAAAGAGACGGTTGATTTCGCTCCCAACTTCGATGATTCATTACAAGAACCTACTGTTTTACCTTCGAAAATTCCGAATTTATTAATCAATGGATCTTCTGGTATTGCGGTTGGTATGGCAACAAACATGGCGCCACACAACTTAACAGAGGTGATTGATGGTATTGTTGCTTATGTTGACAACAAAGATATCGAAGACGAAGAATTGTTGAATTACGTTAAAGCGCCAGATTTCCCTACAGGTGGAATTATCTATGGTGTTGATGGTGCACGTGAAGCATTGTTGACAGGTCGTGGACGTATCGTCATTCGTGGAAAAGCTGAGATTGAGGAATCAGGAGGTCGTGAGCAAATCATTGTAACTGAAATTCCTTACTTGGTGAACAAAGCAGAAATGATTAAAAAAACTGCTGAGTTAGTTAATGACAAGAAAATCGAAGGAATTTCTGATTTACGTGACGAGTCGGATAGAAATGGTATGCGTATCGTTTACGAATTGAAACGCGATGCTATTCCAAATGTTGTTTTAAACAAATTATACAAATTCACTGCACTTCAAAGTTCGTTCTCTATCAACAACATTTGTTTGGTAGATGGTCGTCCACGTATGGTGAATTTGAAAGACATGATTTCAGCATTCGTTGCATTCCGCCACGAAGTTGTTGTTCGTCGAACTAAATTCGATTTACGCAAAGCAGAAGAGCGTGCTCATATCTTAGAAGGATTGATCATTGCTTCTGATAATATTGACGAAGTAATCAAAATGATTCGTGACTCAAAAAGTCCGGAAGAAGCGCGTGAGCGTTTGATGACTCGTTTTGGTTTGTCTGATATTCAATCGCGTGCAATCGTTGAAATGCGTCTACGCCAATTAACAGGTCTTGAACAAGACAAGTTACGTGGTGAATATGCAGATTTGATGGCTTTGATCGCTGACTTGAAAGATATTTTAGCAAACGAAGAGCGTCGCATGCAAATCATCAAAGATGAGTTATTAGAAATTCAAGCGAAATATGGCGATGCACGTCGTTCACGTATTGAATATTCTGCATCTGAAATGCGTATGGAAGATTTGATTCCAGATGAAGAAGTGGTAATTACTATTTCACATGCTGGTTACATCAAACGTACAAGCTTAGACGAATACAAAGTACAAAGTCGCGGTGGTATGGGATCGAAAGGATCCGCTACACGTGACAAAGATTTCTTGGAGCACTTATTTGTTGCAACCAACCACAACTACTTATTAATCTTTACGGAAAAAGGTCGTTGTTTCTGGATGCGGGTGTTTGAGATTCCAGAAGGAAACAAAACATCAAAAGGAAGAGCTATCCAAAACTTATTGAACATCGAACAAGACGATAAAATCAAAGCGTATGTGAAAGTCAAAGATTTGACGGACAAAGAATACGTTGAGAATAACTTCATCGTCATGTGTACGAAACAAGGAATCATTAAGAAAACGTCATTAGAAGCATATTCTCGTCCACGTGCAAACGGTATCAACGCAATCACTATTCGTGAAAACGATGAATTATTAGAAGCACGTTTGACAGACGGAACAAATGAAATGGTATTGGCGACGAAAGCAGGTCGTGCAATTCGTTTCAACGAAGCAAAAGTTCGACCTATGGGTAGAAATGCTTCGGGTGTTCGTGCTGTAACATTACAAAGTGATGCAGATGCTGTAGTTGGAATGATTTGCGTGAAAGATAACGCTGAAACAATCATGGTTGTATCAGAAAAAGGTTATGGAAAACGTTCGTTCTTAAACGATCCAGAAGATGGCGAACCAGTTTACCGCATCACTAATCGTGGTGGTAAAGGTGTGAAAACAATTAACATCACTGATAAAACAGGTCCTTTATTAGCAATCAAAACAGTTGCTGACGAAGATGACTTGATGATTATCACAAAATCAGGTGTTACCATTCGTATGCACATCGATGGCATCCGTGTAATGGGAAGAGCTGCTCAAGGTGTTCGTTTGATCAACTTGAAAGGAACAGCAGAAATTGCTGCCGTAGCGCGTGTTCCAAGAGCCGATGAGGAAGAAGGCGAAGATGGTGAAATCATTGACGATGCAACTATCGACACAACTGAAACAGAGAACTCAGAAGAAAATACTGAAACTTCTGAAGATTAAATTTATGGAATTTCAACTATTATGCATCTGAGAAGATGGCATAATAGTTGATTCATTTCAAAAAAAGGTAACATGAAAACAGTAAATTCCAATTACAAAAATTTGCTTTTGGGGATTTTAACGCTTGCAAGTACGAGCGTAATAGCACAAAAGAAAAGTGAAACAGATGCAGCTTTGGCTTTCAGAGCAATTGATAATGCAATGCGCACAAACGATATTGATGCTGCAAAAAAAGCAACGCTGAAAGCAAAAGGATTTATCGATCAAGCAGCTGTTCATCCTGAGACAGAAAAAAGTCCAAAAACATTGTACTTAAAAGGTGAGATTTATTCGTACATCTACCTATTCCGTCAAATGAACGATGCAGCTTTTAACGAAGCAACGCCAGTAGATGCTGTTGATATTGCAATCGCTTCTTTTGCAACAAGCTTTACTACCTCTGATAAATTTGATGGAGAAATTACAAGTTCTGTTGGCAATGCTAAAAACATGTTAATTACGCAAGGAAATGCTTTTTATGATGCAAAAGAATATGCAAAAGCAATGAATTTATACGATATCAGCGCTAAATATTCTACGGCAATCAATATGATGGATACCGCAGCGATTTATAATGCTGGTCTTTGTGCGCAACTTTCTGAAAATTGGTTATTTGCTGCAGCTCGTTTTAAAACGTGTGCTGAAGTTAACTACCGTACAGATGCTACCTATTTGAATGCTGCTACTTCATACATTCGTGCAGAGAAAAAAGAAGAAGCAATGGAATTTTTGAAAGTTTCCATTCAAAAAGCGCCAGCAAACAAATACTTATTTTGGACACTCGGAACAATTGCAATGGATATCAATGACGATAAATTAGTGGAAGATAACCTGAAAAAAGCAATTGAATTGGATGCAAATTACGCCGATGCATACTTTAACTTAGGAAGTTACTTTTTTGGAAAAGGAATTGATTTGCGTAAACAAGCAAACGAAGTAAGCGGTCCTAAACAAGCTGAATTATTAGCGAAAAGTTTGGAGTACTACAACATCGCAAGTTCACCGTTGGAGAAATATTGTGAATTGGTACCAAAAGATAAAGATGTATTAAAAAGCTTGTGGCAAATTTTCAGAACATTGAAAAACACTGAAAAAGAAGCGAAATACAAAAAATTGTACGAAGAAGCATAAGCTTATTCAAGATAGTTGAAAGCACTCACTTTGTGGGTGCTTTTTTTTTGTGGCATTAATTGAGAATGAATGAATGATTTTAGCGTTTTGGATAACCAACCTAAAACGGTAACTATTCTGATTTCCATTTATTTAGTTATGGTCAGTCTACAGCTTTACCACAATTCACCATGGTAAATAGTATTGTATTTAGAAAACGAATTGTAAATTATTGTATTGATGTACTAAACTCTTTTTTTGGGGTCAGTCGGCAGCTTTACCACAATTTACCAGGGTAACTAGTTTACAGATCCAACCACTGAAAAAACAGAAATGGATTAACCGAAAAACTATTAAAGTCTTATTTCTTTATCGTTGAATAATCCGCTTGAACTATTTTCTTGAATGCAGCTTTACTGAACGCTTTGTCGTTAATTCCGTTGTATTCTTTGATAATGTTTCCATTCCAAATATAGAAAACAGCAGGTGTGTCGCGATTTCCAACTTCTGTCCAAAACGTTGCAATATCCAAAACTTTATTCGTATATTTTTTACCTGCAAAAGCAAAGAAATCTGGAATCAATTCCGATTCTTCGTCCATAAAAGCAATGTTTATTTCGGGAAAATCTTTAATTTGATTTTTCAATTGCGTCAATTGCTTTGCCGTTTCTTTGCAATGCTCGCAACCAGGAGCGAAGAAACACAAAATTTTACGTCCTTTATCAATTGATGGGAATACTTGTGAAAAACCAGATTTTGAAGCTTTCGGTTCTTCTTTTTTCACAACAACTGTATCGATAGCTTTTGTATTGATGGTTGAAACTGTATCAATTACAACCGGTTCTTTTATTACTGTCGTATCGATGGAAACTTCCTCGTTATCTAGCGTTTTCACTGTAGATGCAGGCTTCATTCCAACCATAAAAACAATCATGATACAAGCAAATGTAACAGTTGAAAGCACCCACCAATTGCGTTTATCGTTGTGTTTTGTAGCGATTCCAAATAAATACGTTAACACACCCATTGCAAAGATGTTTTTGATCAATGCTTGTAACGGTGTCATCGGAAGCAGCGTTCCAAAACAACCACAATTTCCTTTGTTTCCTATAGTTAGTAATTCGTACGACAATTGAATAGAAAAAATCAACAACAACAAAGTCGTTGCAGGAACGATGAGTCGTTTGTAAAAATTTTGTTGCAGTATTAATATTCCTAGAGCAAATTCACAACCAATCAATGTCCGTGAAAACCAAGCACCAAAATCTTGACTGAATCCCATCGGAACCAATTGCTTGATTTCAAAAGTAGTCAATGCAAAAAATGGCGAAGGATGTAATTTAGCCAAAGCTGAAACTAAAAACAGCAATGAAATAATGATGCGTAGTGACCATTCTATTTTATTGTTTGCTTTTTTCACTTGTAATTCAGTTGTTTCCATACTACGATTTTTTAGCTAAATTAAAATATACTTCCTTCAAAACATTCGTTTCGGAATGAATTATGAAAAGATTAACAAAAGTGCTTAGCTCTTTTTGACGAATTTTGTCAAAATATAGATCGATTGTCCATCAACTTTTCCTTCAATCAAGGTTGCATCATCGTGAACTAATCGGATATTACGTACTGCAGTTCCTCTTTTAGCTGTGATAGTTGAACCTTTTACATCTAATTCTTTAATCAACACAACGGTATCACCCATTTGAAGAACGACACCATTTGAATCAACATGTTTCAAGGCTTCTTCGTCTTCCATTCCTTCTTTTGCCCATTCCAATGTATCTTCTTCTAGGTAAATCATATCTAACAAATCAGCTGGCCAGCCTTCGTTTTTTAACTGATTCAACATACGAAAAGCAATTACTTTTACAGCCTCAACTTCACTCCACATGCTGTCATTCAAACATCTCCAATCCGTTGCAACAACAGGTTGTATTCCTGCTAATTGATCGGCAAGATTTTTTGTGATATAAACGTATTCATCTGCATTTAATCCAGCTTTAGGAGCGACTAAAAAATGAGTCAAATTTTCTGTTGCACCACTTAATTCACAACTATTTCCACTTCTTGCTATTAATTCTTTTTCAAATTTCATCTGACTTCTTTTTACTGGATTTATACGCTAATTTGCGCAAAGATAGTGATTTCAAACGAATTTTTTAGTCTGAATTTTTATTCGAATTTCATTCAGCTAAGTAAAATATATCGTTTAATTTAGTGCTTCATAAAACACATTTTATTAACCAAATTCAATTACATGAAAAAAATCAACACGATCGTTTGTGCAGTATTATTACTTGCAGGAACGCAACAAGCAAGTGCTCAAATTTCATTGGGACTAAATGCTGGAATGCTAACCACAACTGGAAATAGTCCAAACAATGTCAATTATCCAGGTTTTACAATTTCTGGTAAATATGGCATTAACGATAATATTAGAGCTGGATTATCTATCAGTACATTTAGTAAAAAAACTACGTATGTTGCAGGTCCTTTTACACCTGGATACACAGTTACAAGTCGCATTTCACCAATTACATTAACAGGTGAATATTTGTTTCTAACCGATGCTTTTCGCCCGTATGCTGGTTTGAATGTTGGACTTTACACCAATCGAGTTAATGTTAACCCGGGAAGCAATTCAAGTGAAACAGGTTTTGGAATAGCACCTGTTATTGGAGCTGATTACAAATTCAACGAAAATCTATTTGTCAATTTAAACATTCGATATCATCTTGTATTCGAAAATCCGACAAGTAAGTTGTTCTCAAGTGAAATAGGTATTGGCTATCAATTTTAATCGTTATTTAGACGGGATCTGAAAGGTCCCGTTTTTTTGTTGTCGAAATTGATAGTTATTAAATGCGTATTTTTACCATAATTATTTGTTTATGAAATACCTTTTAATAGTTTCGATTAGTTCATTATTACTTTTTTCATGTAAAAAAGAAAATGAAAAACCAACCCAAACTGGATACCAACAATATGGTGCTCCACTAACGTCATTACCTGCTACAGAAGATTTAGTAATCTACGAAGTCAACTTGCGCGCATTCAGTTCTGCTGGAACAATTCAAGGAGTGATTAATCGATTGGATGAAATAAAAGCCTTGGGGGTAACAACAATTTGGTTAATGCCGATTTATTCGGAAGGCGAATTAAATGCTGTCAACTCTCCTTATTGTATCAGAGATTACAAAGCGGTAAGTACTGAATATGGTTCTTTAGCAGATTTAAGACAATTGACAACATTAGCGCACGAAAAAGGAATGTCGGTCATTCTTGATTGGGTGGCAAATCACACTTCTTGGGATCATGCTTGGATCACAGCACACAAAGATTGGTATACTCAAAATACGAATGGAGATATCATCCAACCAGCTGGAACAAATTGGGCAGATGTTGCTGACTTAAACTTTTCTGTAACAGCAATGCAAGATGCACAAATTGATGCCATGAAATATTGGGTTTTAGAAGCAAATGTTGATGGATTCCGTTGCGATTATGCTGATGGCGTTCCGTTTGCATTTTGGCAAAAAGCTATTTCCCAATTACGAGCAATTCCAGCAAGAAGTCTATTGTTTTTAGCTGAGGGAACTCGAACTGACCATTATACAGCTGGATTCGATTTAACCTATGCTTGGAATTTCTACACCACAATTAAAAACGTTTGGAACGGTGGTGCAACTTCGGCATTTTATTCAATGCATTTAAACGAATACAACACAATTCCTGCAGGAAAACACAAAATTCGTTTTACAACAAACCACGATGAGTCAGCTTGGGATAGTTCACCGTTTACCTTATTCAATGGAAAATGGGGAGCATTGGCTGCTAGCGTTCCTGCAATTTTCATGGGAGGTGTTCCTTTGATTTATTCTGGTCAAGAAGTTGGTCGAGCTTCCACTACTCCATTTTTCACAAAATCACCTATTAATTGGGCTGCGAACCCAGATATGTTAATTGCGTATAAAGAAATGATGCAAATTTATGTCAACTCTGAAGCAGCTCGAAAAGGAACGTTGACGAATTACAATAATTCGAGCAATGTATTGACATTTAAGAAAAGTTATGGAAACGAAGAATTGTTAGCATTAGTAAATGTTCGTGATTCAATTGTTAATTATACAATTCCAGCTGCTTTACAAAACACCACATGGAATGATCAACGAATGAATACTGTTCTTACACTTGGTACAACGTTATCGCTCCCTGCATATTCCTATTATTTATTGAAGAACTAAACCAAAAAAAAAGGCTTTCGATGTGATAGCCTTTTTTTTTGATATTATTGTTTGATAAAATTACTGACCCGCTGCCCAAGTTCACCCGTTAAGCGAATCATGTAATAGCCAGGTTTAACTTGATCCAATAGTAACTCTTTTGCATACGAATTATTGGTATTGCTAACCGTTTCAGTTGCCACTACTCGACCGTTCATATCTAATACTTCAATGTAAGCAGAAGCGCCTATATTCCCTGTAAATTCCATTCTAATTTTATCATTCGCTGGATTAGGGAACAGCATGAATTCATCTGATAAATTGGTTTCATCGATGGAAAGAGCAAAACCTACTGTAAAGTCATATCGGTGGTAATGCCCGAAATCTCCAGGAAATGTTTCCATCATCGCTCCACCTATTTTACGAATGCGAAATGAACCACCCGTTTCACCTTCTACTTGTTGGGAATACCAGAAATTTATTCCATCGTGATCGGAATCTTCCAAAATAATCGAATAACAACCGGGAGCCAAATTGAACGTGTCTTTGTAATCTGTTGAATTAGTTAAAGTCGTACGTTGAAAAACAACGGCTCCATTCGCATCGATCAATTTCCATTTGTTTTCTGATGCTTTATTATTCGTTATGTTCCACACATAAAATGGTCCGTCAATGTATTCTGGTTTGTTATAATTTGCTGTTCGGTAATTATTTGGTGCATATTCATCCAAATCAGGGAATCCACCCACTGCATAAATTTGTGCGTTAAATTTATTGTCAGGATTCGCACCATACCACCAATTCCCATCTGTTATCGGAATTTCAACAATTTCTTTTTCTAAAAACGCTAAATTACCCGACCATTGATATTCAGCCCAAACACCATAGGTAACCCAACAACGAATCTTACAAGACGTTAAGGGAGCAGAACCATTGTTCTGAATAATAATTCGTGGGTTCGAACAAGTTGGATTCCATTTTCCATAATACTCGTAATTATTCGGATTCAAGATATCGACAATACCAGCATCATGCGTGAAATTTGGAGCTGAGTAAGAAACTAAATCCATCGCAACAATATAATTTCCAGCTCCTTGTGCTTGATCATTTACTGGAATATCTTCTATGTCATAATCCAATAAAACGGTGTCACCACCTTGTACAAAAGGAGTCAATTCATGATCATATTCTTTGACCATATCTCCCGGACACCAACCTTCTCTTGCATACGGCCAAGTTCCTCCTTGACCAATGTTTGGATTGTCGCCACAAGCTGATTCTTCCCAAATATCCCATGTAAAACGAGGTATTCCATTGACAATTAGTTGGTGGTCTTTCGGATCCCATTCACAACAATTTGTTGTTCCATTGTGACCATGACCAGTAAAACGTGTTTTGATTTTAAACATCTCAGACGTATCAGCTAAAACAACTGGGACTTCACTTAATACCTGATCATTGTCCATCGCACTATACGTGTAGCTTTTGTAATTTGACCAAATTGGTGCAATATCGTGAACATCTCGCGCAGGAATTCCTTCAATAAAAGCAAATTTAATATCCAATAATTCTTGGGTATTGTGTGCAGCTAAGTCGACTAATCCCTTTAAATATTTTTGATAATCGGTTACATCATACATCCAAGTAAAACCATTTGGACCCAAATCAAATCCGATACCATATGGTGTTATGTAACGTCCAATTTCGACTTCATTAACTACTTCGAATGGTGGTTTGAAATACATGATGGTATCATTAACCAATGTTTGATTGAATCCATTCGTGCTTGAACCAATTACTAATCCAGTAGTAGTTAACGTGTCAATCGTTCCTTGTGTGTATGTTTTTTGATTGTTTGTTATAATGAAATTATTATCACCTGGGACATATTGAAAAAGCACATTGGTTTCTGGAAACAATGTAGTTAACACCGAATCCGAAACTGGATTTGAATAAGTACCTTGGATGAAAGTCGATCTTGGTGCTTGTGAAAGACTAGTAACTCCACAAACAGGATTTGCTTCAGCTTGAATCATTGTTATATCCGAACACATTGCCATTCGGTTATGACCTGATTTGTCCAGCGCTGCTCGTTCATCATCAAAATCGTAATACAATTCTAAAGCAGCATATTGCGGATGAGACGGATCGATTTTCTTGTTTTTCCAAAGATTAATCGTAGGTGCATCTAATGCAGTAGTCCAAATAGAAAATTCATCGATATCACCTTTGTACTGGAAATTTCCATTCCAGTTGGAACCTAAACGAAAACGGTCTACTTTTCCAATTGGTCTTGTTTTACCTGTTCCTGAATGCCATAAGGTTCCATCTTTATAGATAAACATTTGTCCAGTCGAAGCTTTTTTCACAAATGCCCAATGATGCCAAACATTGTCAATTTCATTTGCTGTCGCAGCTTTCGAAATACGATCGTAGGTATTGGTAAATCCAGCATCAAAATAAATCGTATTATCCGACCAAGGCATGTGAATATTGAACAAGCGATTATTCAAACTATCAACTGCTTCTAAAATCGAAGTACTTGTGCCGTAACTTCCATTACCTTTTGCCCAAAAACTAATGGTTACATCGCCGCCTAAATCAACATTATTCATGTTTACTTCTGCGTAATTTGTTGCATTTGTTCGAAACACTCCGTTTTCACTGGTAAAAAGCAATGAAGAAGCTGAGGATGTCATTGCATCTAAATCTAATTGAGTCAGCGTGAAATTTGGATCAACAAAGGATAATTCAATGACAAGATTACTTGAGCCATCGTAATTAAAACCTTGCGAAAAATGTAAGGTTTGTTGACCAGCAGAAAGGTTTGTCAAATTATCATTAAAAACAGCTGTGAAACCAGTTGTCTCAAATGATGTAAGCGTTGATAAATTGGTTGATTTCACTTGAATTTGTACTCCTTCTAATTTTGAAAGTGCTTGTAAAAAATTCAATTTCAACCCTTGTATATTTCCTGCAACAACACCAGCATTTGCCAAATCACTTGCAGTAATAATCCATTGCAGTTTCGCTCCATTTGCTCCGGAATTCACCCATTTTATAGGCGTTGAAGTAGTTCCATTGATTGCATGATTCATTATTGAAATTGGCAATCTTCTACTTCTATTTTTCCATTGTTTATCGAAATAAACTTGATTTGAAAAATAATAATTAAGCGGAGACAGTGTGTTTACTTTAAATAAGGAACCATCAACTCGAACTGAATCCAAAACTCCAGTATGATCAAAAATTCGGGTATAGGTTAAATAATCCCATTCGCCACAATTATATTGATCCCAAGTTGTTAAAGGACTACATTTTAGTTTGTAATACATCAATACTTTTTCAAAACGCTTATTTTCGAGTGATGCAGGAAATTGAAAATTTGCTCGTCTTGTTGTGATACTATCAAAAGTAAATGTTTGCACCCAAGTTGTATCTTGTTGTGCAATAGCTTGAAATCCTATAAATAATAGGGCTAGTGAGGTAATAATATTATTCATTGTATTCTTGTTTAATTGCTATCTAATCAAATTGACAGCGCCATTAACTATTTTGACATCTTCACTTTCTGAAAGTCCAAGTCGTAATACCCAAGCATATGTACCTTCAGGACATTTTAAACCGTTGTATGTTCCATCCCAACCTTCAGTCAAATCTGTTGTTTTATAAACCACTTCTCCCCATCGGTTATAAACCTCAAAAGACACTTCATCTTGATCTACTCCAGCAAAAACAATCGCTTCAAAAACATTGTTGTGTTCATCACCATCTGGAGTAAATGTATTCGGTACATAAAATAATAATTGGTCTTTTACCGTTACAATATGTGAAACCGTATCAACACACCCGTGAATCGAAGTGATTTGTAAAACAACATTGTAATCTCCTACTGCACCTAATGGATAATCGTGAGATGGTTCTTCAATAGAGGAAAATGAACCATCGCCAAAACTCCAAAAATTGGATGCATTTAACGTTGATAAATTATTGAATTGGACTGAAGGCTCATGAGAAAAAACTTGTTGCGGTGCAAACGAAAAAGCTGCAGTTGGGATTTCGTACACACAAATCATGTTGGTCTTTTGTTTCGTGACAGTGCATAAATTATCCGCTGTTATGGTCAATGAAACAGTATAGCAATTTGGAGTTGGGTACACAATTGTATTACCCCCTAATGTAGTACTTGTCTGTCCATTACCAAAATCCCAAAAATAAGTTAAGCTACCTTGTGCATTAGACACATCATAGAACGTCACACTCAATGGTTCACAACCTTCTATGACAGAAGAATTAAAATCAACTTGTGGAATTTGTGTGATGGCGATTGAAACTTTTGTTGTGTCATTAACACAAGTAGAATCAGCAATAATTAATTGATAAATATCATATAATCCGCCATTCAAATTCCCGACAGATAATTGTTGTGTAGCTTCATTAAAAGCAAATTCGAGATTAATTGTTGAATAAGCCCAATCTGTAGTATAACTAGATCCGTTATTAAAATTAGTCACCAATGATTCAAGCGCAGAAGGTGTGTTGCAAAACTGAACGTTGCTGTTCGCAATTGCAACTGGTTGTTGATTTATCGTTAATTCAAAATAAGCAGTATCATTGGGACAGAAAACACCTGATACCACATATTGAAAATCAAATTGACCTGGAGTATTCACTGTTGTAACTGTTCCATTAGCATTCAGGGTTCCAACAAAATTAGTGGTGTACCAATTTCCATTCACGGTTGCAGCATTATCTCGGATACTAACTAAATTAAAGTTCGCTTGTGTCGAACAAATGGTTGCAACGCTATCTTTTCCAGCAGATTTAATTGGCTCAGTCGATAAAATAAATTGATCTGTAGCGGAACAACCCGCTGAATTAGTAACTGTAACGGAGTAATTTCCAGCAGTGTTTATTTGAATTGATTGATTGATATCCCCTGTATTCCAAAGATAGGTACTCCCACTATTTTGAGCATTTAACAAAATAGAATCTGTACTACAAATAGTAATATCATTTCCTAAATTCACAATTGGATTAGAATTAAATGAAACTACAACAGTATCTGATTTGAAACAAATTGGACGGAAAGTAATATCATCAAGCGCAAAATCATTCCCTCCGCCAGAAGTATTTTGATTCACAATACAAATTTGAGCAGAAGTGACCAATCCTGAAGTCCAATTTTGTGTAAATTGAGTCCAATTACACCCTTGTGAAGTAGGTGAGAAAACAGATCCTAAAGGTGCGCCATTAATTGAAAATTGTAATTGAGCTACATTTGGATCTGATAACGCTGATGTTACCCAAGTACCAAATTGATACGTTGTCGCTGGTTCTATAGCTACTGTTTGACACCAGACTTGTGTGTTTGGTGTTGAAGCACCATTTACAACTAGCATATTTACTCCTGGAGCAGGTGTATGATCTTGACATTGCGAAAAATTATTGTGCACCAAGTTTGGTGAAGTTGTAATGGCAAAAGTTCCTGGATTAGAAAGTACCCCCCATGATCCACCTATACCTTGCGTATAAGAAGTTGTAAAACCTGTATTTCCTGATTCGAAACCGCTGTTAACAATAACATTGGGTCCTATTGTTCCTACCTTTACATAATACGTTCCTGATTGGTTTACATTTTTTGTTGATGTAGTTGACCCATCATGCCACAAATAACTCGAATAGCCAGATCCAGGATTCAACAAATAACTTGTCGCACCACAAAGGTTTGTATCAGGGCCTAAATTTACAGGCGCATTATTATTGATAAATACTGAAATAGTGGCAATTGAGTCAGGACAAACAGTACCTCCATCAACAGTATATACATAATTACCGTTAGTATTTACACCTGGAGTAAACGTTCCAACAAAACCATTTTGCAAGGTTGAAGGACCTGTCCAAACACCGTTTTGAGAGGAAATAGCTGTTAAATTACCTGCATACAAACTTAAAGGCCCATTTGCTTGGCATTGTGTTATATTTGCTTGTTTACTAAAATTGCAAACCTCTACTATTAAATCATCAAAACCAACATCATTTCCTGGGCCGCCTGGAATATTTGTAATAATTTGAAAACGAATAATTGGAGTTGTCGCAACAAATGAAGACATCGTAATATCTTGCCAAGTTGAATTAGTTATGATTGTTTGAGTTAATAAAATACTGTTGTTTGCATCTACAATATTGAAAGTTAAATTGTTTGAACTTGAAAATGCGTCTCTTACTGAAAATTTATACCTATATGTAGCTCCTATACACAATTGTGGAGTTGCTCTATTGTATAATAATCCTGAGTAACCATTAACAATATTCATATACATTCCTCGAGTTCCTGTCCTTACACAATTTGCAAAACTTTGTAATTGAGGTGTATCATGATAAGTAGTACCTGCAACTAAACCTGGAATAGTTGTTGTGTATTCAAATGATTCAACTATTGCTTGAGACCAATTACACTGAGAGTACGTTAAATTTGACAGACCCAAAAAAAATAAAAAAAACAGTTTATTAAAACGCATCACAAATAGTTGTTTGAAACAAAAATAATGAAATAATATACTTTTATTAAACGAATTAGATCTTTGTTTATAACTCATTTAAATAGTTATGACATAACGAATCTAATATTCTTTAGTTGCTTGTTACTAATTCAGTTGACACAATGTGGTAATTGCGTTGAATCATACTTCGAGTAGCAGCGTTAAAATGCCACCATTCGGTAGCGATGTTTCTGAAATTTTGCTGTTGCATTACCTTGCGTAAAAGTTGTCTATTAGCAATGTGCTCCAACGTCAATTCTCCCGATTTCAAAAAATCTTTTTCCAAACTTGGGTAAGCAATTTTTCGGATTTCATCATATCCTGCTCCCATATCTAAAGGCGTTTTATTGTTGTTACAAATGGTAATATCAACTGCTGCACCATAATTATGAACACTTCCATTAGCAGGATTGCTAACAAATTTAACGCGATCAATTACAGAAATCGTATCCAGTGCATTCCACATTTCCCTTTGAACCGAAAGCGGTCGTAATGCATCATAAATCAATAAATGGTAATCTGCATTGATCGAAGCTAAGTATTCTTGACACTTGGCTATTTTTCGGGCAATTGCAATCTGGATAAATGGTTTTTTCAATGTGTCGTACAATTTTCGATGCATGAAATTATCGGTGGTTGCGTATTTCAATTCCCAATAGATAGCTGAATTATAATAATCAACCGGCACCAACGTATCTCCTTGATTGAATATTATTTCGGAAGTTATTTTCTTTTTTTGTGTGACTTCATTAGAATTATGAACAAGAGGAGTTTGCTTGTAAACCCTTGATTTAATTGAGTTTAGATCATTTCCTGAACAGCTTGTTAGTAAAATGATTAACAACAGTTGAATAAAAAAACGTATCTTCATCTTTCAAAAGTCAACATATTATTCAAATTACCAACATTCTATGTACTTTTGTTTTTAAAATTAACAAGAAAAAATGCCGAAAATAGCTCAAAAAGCAATTGACATGCCAGCTTCTCCCATTAGAAAGTTGGTTCCTTACGCTGAAAAAGCAAAAAAAGCTGGGAAAACCGTTTATCATTTAAACATTGGTCAACCAGATATCGAAACACCCCAAGTAGCACTTGAAGCAATTCATAACTTTGATCACAAAGTAATCGAATACTCGCACTCAGCCGGATTTGAAAGTTACCGTGTTAAATTAGCTGAAACATACCAAAAAAGTGGTTTACCAGTTAATACAGAAGATATTTTAATTACAACAGGTGGTTCAGAAGCATTGATTTTTGGATTCATGGCAACGTGTAATCCCGGTGATGAAATCATCATTCCTGAACCTTTTTACGCTAACTACAATGGTTTTGCAGTGACCGCTGGAATCAATGTTGTACCAGTAACTTCCTATATAGAAAGTGGCTTTGCATTGCCTCCAGTTGCTGAGATTGAAGCTAAAATCACTCCAAAAACAAAAGCAATTGTTATTTGTAACCCAGGTAATCCAACAGGTTACTTATATTCACAAGCAGAACTCGAACAATTACGTGACATTGTAAAAAAACACGATTTATTTTTGTTCGCAGATGAAGTTTACCGTGAATTCTGTTACGATGGCGCACAACCTTTTTCCGTGTTAAATCTTGCTGGAATCGAAGAAAATGTCATCATGATTGATTCTGTTTCCAAACGCTATTCCATGTGTGGTGCACGTATCGGAGCGTTAGTGACAAAAAATAAAGAATTAATGGCCGCTGTTTTGAAATTCGGACAAGCGCGTTTATCACCACCAACAGTTGATCAAATCGCTTCTGAAGCAGCTTTAAATACACCGCAATCATATTTTGATGATGTTGTCGCTGAATATGTTGAAAGAAGAAATATCATGGTAGATGGATTGAATAACATCCCTGGTGTTTTCTGTCCAAAACCAAGTGGAGCTTTTTATTGTGTCGCTAAATTCCCTGTTGATAATGCAGAGAAATTTTGCCAATGGTTATTAGAAGATTTTGAATTTGAAGGACAAACTGTAATGATGGCTCCTGCAAATGGATTTTATTCAACAACTGGAGCTGGACTTCAAGAGGCCCGTATTGCATACGTTCTCAACAAAGAATCACTTCATAAAGCTGTTATCTGTTTGGAAGAAGCATTGAAAGTTTATCCTGGGAGAATTTAACACATGGAAATTCTACTGATTATATTACTAATATTACTCAACGGTATTTTTTCAATGGCCGAGATAGCTACTGTCTCTGCGCGAAAATCAAAATTAGATGCTGCTGCGAAACGTGGCGATAAAGCAGCTAAAATTGTACTTGAAACAATCCACTCCCCTAACCGCTTTTTATCGACTGTTCAAATTGGAATCACTTTGATCGGGATTTTAACAGGTATCTTTAGTGGTGAAAAAATAACTCAAGATATTGAACATTATTTTCAACAATATCCTGCGCTAGCTAATTATGCCCATTTATTGGCAGTATCATTTGTTGTTATTTTAATTACATTCTTCTCGTTAGTTTTAGGCGAATTAGTTCCAAAACGAATTGGATTAGCGAATCCAGAAGGTATTGCTAAAATGATGGCACGACCGATGCGCATTGTAACGGCTATCACATCACCATTTGTTTGGTTGTTAACGTTTACATCGGACTTGTTGATTCGTTTATTTCGAATAAAAACGACGTCTGACAGCAAAGTCACGGAAGAGGAAATCAAAGCAATCATCCAAGAAGGAACTGATGGCGGTGAAGTCCAAGAAATTGAGCAAGATATTGTGGAACGTGTTTTTCATTTGGGAGACCGAACTGTAAGTTCCCTCATGACGCACCGTAACGATGTTATTTTTATTGATATCAATGACGATGTGAACGAAGTGCGCGAACAAGTAGAAAAAGAATTGCACTCAATTTACCCCGTTTTTGATGACGAACGCGAACAAGTAATTGGTATTGTTTTATTAAAAGATTTGTTCCGTACAATCAACAACACTGATTTTAACTTGAAAAGTTTGTTGTTAAAACCTCAGTTTTTACTCGAAACAATCTCAGCATACGAAGCACTTGTTCATTTCAAAGACACCAAAACACACTATGGAATTATCATGGATGAGTTCGGTCAAATGCAAGGGATCGTTACGTTAAATGATTTACTTCAAGCGTTAGTTGGCGATTTCAATGATTTTTATGCCGAAGAATTTGAATTTGTGCAACGTGAAGATGGATCATGGTTGATTGATGGTCAATACCCAATTGCAGAATTTTTCAGACATTTCGATTTAGAAGATCACCTTGAAAACATCAATTTCACAACTTTAGGTGGGCTAATTTTAAACGAAAGCCGCACCTTACCTGAAACAGGAGAAATTATCTCTTGGATGAATTTTGAAATGGAAGTTGTCGACATGGACGGTGCACGTATAGACAAAGTACTTGTGCGCTTGATCGAAGAAGAAAACTAATTCTATCTTTTTTCATTTTTCATTGAACGTTTTTAATAGTGGGTTGTACCGCTAGTAAATTCAGTTATTATGAAAAAAATATGCTTACTTTTTGCAACAAGTTGTTCGTTAACAATCTTTGCTCAAACTCCACTAATTGCTCACAAGAGCCATTCAGGAAATGCATCTACTTATGAAATAGACCCAAGTGCCAACTTTGGAATGGTTGCACCTGAAATTCATCAAATTCGCATCATCAATGACACAACAATTGTAAAAGATTATGGATTTGGTCAAACTTTGTATAGAAAGGACACCTTTAAAATTACAACTCAAAAAGCAACTGTTGATTTGAAAGATTCGTTAGCAAAAATTTATCATGCTCCGATCGTTATTGATACAACAAACAGGCTAGTGCCACAAACACAAGAAGCCAAACCAATCAACAAAAGAGCGGTTCAACCGATCAATAAAAAGAAAAGTAGTTTTTTACTTATTGCAGTTTTGTTCATTAGTGGTGGATTGCTAACAACAAAAGTGCTGGAAAATATTTTTCAAGCAAAAAGAGCTAGCAACTAACTTTAGCAACTAAAATGCTGAACTATTTTCAACGTGTCAGTATTGGATTCATCGTTTGGTGGGTTTTATTGATGCCTTTTGACTTTGGCTTGTTGGGTGTTTTTTTTAAAACTATCCGACAGCCTTTTTATTGGTTGTTAACAACTTACGACGAAAAGTTGATCTTTGAAACCGATACAAGCGGTTATTACTTGCTTTTTGCTTTCAGCATTTTATTGGGTATTATCAGTGCATCCATTATTCAGTTATTTAGCAACCGATTTAATTTTCAACCAGCAGCAATCCTTCAAAAAACACTACAATACCTGTTGTTTTTCTTCTTGTTTTCTTACGGATGGTACAAACTTATAGGGGTCCAGTTTTATGCACCAAGTTCCAATATTCTGTTCACTCCATTTGGTCAACTTTCCAAAGACATTGCGTTTTGGTCGCTTGTTGGGAGCTCTCCCCTTTTTTCCATTTCATTAGGTATCATTGAATTGATAACAGCCTTCCTTTTAATGGTAAAACGCACGCGATTTTTTGCAGCGGTGCTAAGTCTATTTGTTTTTGGCTTTATCTTTCTTATCAATCTTTCCTTCGATATTTCTGTAAAAGGCCTATCTGGTTCATTGTTGCTTTTTGCCCTGTTGTACAATTTTTATTTCTTGGAAAAATGGCAACAAGTTTTCGTGCTCGAAAACATTAATAACAACCGTTTTTCTAAGAAAACGTGGTTAAAAATGATTATCGTTGGGCTTTTAGTAATGGAAGTCGTGATTCCTAAAAATGTCGAACAAGAGAATGAGCAAACAGTGCATTATACAGACAAAGCATTCCAGATAAACAAACACAAGGTATTCAAACGTGTTTTTATTCATTCAGACAATTACATTATTTTACAAGATAAATCAGATCGTTTTTTTGATTTCAAAATCACGGTTGGCAACCGGTCTACTTGTGTTTTTAAAGTTGGAACATTGTCATTAAAAGAAAATCAGCTTTACTTATCCGATGGAAGCTATAAAATTACCGAAATACCGACCAAGCATTTACCCTTGAATAACAAAACAATTACATGGTTCGCTGATGATTTTCATTAGTAAACCATCGAATGAAACCACATTTATTAAGATTATAATAACGTAGTTGGATTTTTTATTCAACTATTTGAGAGGAACAATAAATTCAGTTGAATTTTTGCTTACTTTTGTCTTGTTTTGAATGAATCTAAATAAGATGCGTGTAATTTTAGCTGATAGTAACGAGATTGTCCGAATTGGTTTAAGAACCTTGCTTTCAACAGATAAAAACATTCAAATCGTCGGTGAAGCAAAATCAGATGATGAATTGATCGCATTGAATCGTTCGTTTGATGCTTCTGTCATTTTAATTGATTTTACATCCAAAGGATTTACGATTGATGTAATTGCCAAATTAATAAAGAGAAAACCCAAGACAAATATTGTTGCAATTACACCCGAACAATCAGCTCAAACACTTGTAAATGCGCTTCGTTCAGGCGTAAAGAGTTACGTTAAAAAAGATTGTGATTCACAAGAAATCATTGACGCAGTTAAAGAAACATGTCAAGGAAAAAAATTCTTTTGCGGTCAAATTTTAGAAACCATTCGCGATGCTGCAATTGATGTAAACGACATTGAAATCGATTCATTATCTTGTGAACCAGTTAGTTTGAGTGATCGTGAAACGGAAATTATCATCTTAATCTCTGAAGGATTGACCAACGCTCAAATTGCAGAGCAATTGTTTTTAAGTAACCACACAATCAATACGCACCGCAAAAACATTATGGCGAAACTAGGAGTGAAAAATACGGCTGGCATAGTGATGTTTGCTGTGAAAACTGCTTTGGTTTCTCCAAATCGCTTTTTATTCGCAATCAATTAACGCGTTTCCACAAACTCTTCCTTATCTTTATTGAACCTTTTTTCGAATTGGTTGTACTGCTCTAAAAATGTATTTATGAATTGGTTTTTATCGGGTTTATTACTTTTCGTTTCCATACTTGCTTTCGGTCAAGCACCCACACCAACAAATAATGGAATAGTTATTGAATCAAACCGAATAATAGTTTTGGATTCGATGACCAACACACCCCAATTATTAAACGAGCAACCAACCATTCAATCTGATTTCACAAGCAAAAAAAAGGAAGTAAAAACGCAACAAAAAGAGCAATTGACTGCTCAAATTTCTTTTTTCAACACACAATTTTCACAAACGTTTCAATCGGTAAAAACTGCGCTTCAACAACGTGGACCTACTGTTGCGCAATATCAAAAAATGAAATCCGCAAGTGATTTTTTTGCAAGCAACTTACCAACTAGTTTTGAAAGTTACTTTTACCAATATGTCTTAAATCCGTTTGATCCGTCCTCATTTGGTTTGTTGCAAGAAGCTGCGAAATTAAAACCAACGAACGAAGATGTTCGCAATTATTTATTCAGCTATTATTACTTGCAAAATGAATACAAACATGCTGACAGTTTGGTAAACGAAATGATTATTGACCAAAGCATTACACCGTTTCAACTGAATTATGCGCGTGACTTATTGGCATCGTGCGGTTCAGGTATACTTATTGTTCATGGATTTTCTGACTTTATTCCGGTTTATTATGTCAAACAACAAACTGGAAATCCAATTCAACTAATTAATCTATGGTTGTTACAATCAGAAAATTATCAGAAAGCGATGATTTCACAGCAATACATTCCAAATCAGGAAATTGTCAATACAACTTTTTTTGAAAACTATATCGCTCAAAATCGTAAACGTGCATACAACATCAGTTTTACCGTACCCAAAGCTTATTACGAAAGTTATAGTTCCGATTTTGTCGTTTCAGGATTGACCTTGCAATTCACCAATTTCATCCAAAATGATCTGGTTATCCCAATCAATACTGCTGCAATAAATCAACAGTTATTCGATTCAGAATTAAAAGCAATTACAGATACAACTTTTTCAGACAAACTATTGTTGAATTACATTCCGTTTTTAGTTACCCTAAAAAATCAATTTGCTCTTGAAAACCAGTCGCTAAACTATCAAAAAACACAGCAACTTATTCTTCAAATTGGGACGAAAACAAATGCACTGGAAGCACTAAAACCTTACCTTGATTGATGCGTTTGTTTCGAAAGGAATATCAAACAATGACCGATGAACAATTGGTAATTGCCTTAGCAGGTGGTGATAAACGTGCGTTTGATCATTTGTACGAACGTTATGCTTCGGCACTCATCACGTATTTCTCCAGAATGTTATGGAATGACAGAGAAAAAGCGGAAGATTTTTTACACGATCTATTCGCTAAACTCATTCAACGTCCAGAACTTTTTGATACCACACGTTCCTTTAAAACATGGATTTTTTCTGTAGCCAACAACATGTGTAAAAACGAATACAAAAAAAATGAGGTAAGAAAAACCAGTCCACAAGAAATACCCGATTATGCATTAAAAAGTTCATCGTCTCACACGGAACAACAAGTTGATGAACAATTGTTGACAGAGGCTTTTGACCATGCTTTGGAACAAATCGATGTGAAACACAAAGAAGTGTTTGAATTGCGCCATTTAGATGGGTTTTCAATCAAAGAAATTGCTGCAACGTTGGAAATAAATGAAGGAACCGTTAAGTCGCGCTTGTTTTACGCAACCAAACAATTGGCACATTTGTTGACTGATTTTCAACCAATTAAAAACGATTACCATGAATAAAATTGATTTTATCATCCGAACAAAAACATACGGTGAATTGACAAGTGACGATAAAAACCTATTAGCGGAACTGGTTTCAGATGAAGCTTCTTTTCAGCAATTGAAACTGCTCTATCAGATTTCTGATCGGCAACAACAAGCTAAAAAAGTTGTTCCACAAAAAAACACGAAAACTGCATTGGATGCTTTGTATTTGAAAAAACACAGTCATACGCAACACAATTGGCAAAAAAGTGAGACAAAAATCATTCCGTTTCAGCAACAAAACTGGGTGAAAGTCGCAGCCGTGTTACTAATTAGCATCGGTTTTTCAGCTTATTTCTTGGTGAAACCAACGACTTTCGAAAAACCACAACAAGTAGCGCAGTTGGCTCCCACAAAAAAAGTAATAAAACAGAAAAAAGATGAACCAATATTGAATGTTTCGCAGCAATCAACGTTTACAACAACGGAATCTAAGCGCGTTACAGCAGCAGATCATGAAGCAAATCCTACATTACTAGCGGCTGCATTACCAATTGATTTTAATAAAGATGCCACAGATTTTTCAGCAATTCCAGTGTACTTCGCTGAAAACAAGGATCGAGATGGAAATCTGGATGATGCACCCCTTCATGTTATTGAAAAAGATGCAGAAATTTCAAGTATTGATGCACAAAAAATGCAAGTAAAAGTAATTCCACTTGCCAATTTACTTGTTTACGCTGTTCCGGCTTTTTAAACGGCTAATAACAACTGCTTTTTCAATTCGGTAATTCGGTTTTGTTTACCTCTTTCACGGATACTAATTGCAGGAATGGTGTAATAACGATGTTTATTTTCCAGATAATGTATTTGTAATTTCAGCCAATCTTTTTCAGTTAAAACAGTTCCGTAATTTTCCAATTCGACACGTAATTTTGCTGCTATTGAATAATAATCGGCTCGACCCAAATAATCGTGATCTGCATCACAAATGATTTGTTCCAACAATGTTTGAGGTTCATTATGACCACTAGTTGCAAGAATCAACGAAGCGATAATTTGAATTTGTTGTGTTTCGTATCCAAACGTTGGTAACATTTTTTCCATCAAACGAACTGCATGCAATTCATTGTTTTGGTTGGTATAAATAAATCCAATGTCGTGATAGAGAGCAGCAGTTCGGAGTAACAGCAATTCTTCTTCGTTAAGACCTTCCAATTGAGCCAATCGAATAACGGCCTTTTCGACGTTTAGGGTGTGAAATAAGTCGTGATAGACAATTTGGTCGGGTAAATTAGCCTTCAAGCGCTGAACAACATCTTGCCGCATGTGATCAAAATCGACTGATTGCAACTTACATTTATTGCGCAAAAAGACATTTGGAAATTTTCCTTTTCCATACAAGCTAAATTCGTCAAGCAACTTGTCAAGTTGAAATAATTCCATTTCACCTCCCCTTTTCTTGATTGGTACTATTCCTAATGAAGTCCATTCAAAATAATGTCCAATTTGTTGATAGACTTCTTTCGTAACGGTGATTTCATCGATTTGAGAAACTTGTTGTGCGCGGGCAGCAATGTTTACTGTATCGCCCCAAACATCAAACGAATAGCGCTTGGAACCGATAATTCCTGCAACCAACGGTCCTGTGTGAATACCAATACGTATTTCCCAATAATCCTTTTTGTTCGCTTTTGACAAGGTTATTTCGTTGCGCATGAAATTACGCATTTCAATTGCAGCCAGACATGCACGTAACAATGGTTCTTCGTTGTCTTCCGTTACACCACCTAACACCATGTATGCGTCGCCTATTGTTTTGATTTTTTCTAATTTATAACGATCTAGAATTTCATCAAAACGCGTGAAATAATACTCCAAACGTTTGACTAACTTCAAGGGTTTCATGGCTTTTGCTTTGAGCGAGAAATCGACAAAATCAGTAAAAATAACCACACCTTCATCGATTCGTTTGGGCGAATATTTCCCGTGTTGATTCAAGTCATCTAAAACAGTTCTAGGTAAAATATTTCCCAATAACTGAGCTATTCGCTTGTCTTTGAAATAAAGTGATTTGTAATGTGCGATTTTTGTTTTCACATAAAAATCTTGGAATGGCTTGTAGATAAAATCGATCGCACCTGAATGAAATCCACGCATTATTTTTGAAGCTTTTTGCGTGATATCTGTCATTAACAATGCATAACAAATGTTGGCTGAATATTTTGTTATGAATGAATTAAAATCATCCATGGAAGAGAATTGATCGCTATCACAATTGACGAGAATTAAAGCAATTTCTTTTTGTTGAATGATTGGAGCGGCTTGATGAATGGAAGGGCAAGACAAAACTATGTTTCCACCACCTATCAACAAGCTACGCATTAGTTGTACGTCTTCTTCGACATCATCAATGATAAGAATGTTCATCAAGCGTTCCATCTCACAACCATTTATGTGTTAACTACTAGTAATCTAGGAACGAAATATACAAATAAATCGTTGAAAATTAAGTTGTTAATTTAACAATAATACACTATTAACAATTCGATCTTATCAAATTGTATCATCTTTTAACAACAGGAATGATTTTATTGCCTTATATTTGTTTCATAACTTTTAAAAGAAAAAACTATGAAGAAATCATTACTTATTTTAGGTTTGGTTGCAGCTGGATTTACAGCAACAGCTCAAACTTATGCTGTTGACACGTTGACAAACCATGCATCAACTAGTATTTTCACAGGAATATTGGATGATGTTGCACCTTTGGATTCTGGATTTATTGGTGGAAACAACCATTACGGTGACAAAGCAAAAATGCAATTGTTCGATAACCAATATGGAGTAACTCATGGTGGAACAGTTACAGGTGTTGCTTTTTACGCTCCAATTAAAGTTGATGGTGGTGGAAGTATCACTGTAAACATTTGGGCTGACAATGCTGGTGCACCAGGATCTGTTTTAGGTTCAGCAACCGTTACATTGGCTTCAATTGATACATCAATGGCTGCAATGAATGTAATCAAAGATTCAATTGTTTACAACCACGTTGCTATGTTCTCAACTCCAATTACAATTCCTGCAGGAAATAAATTTTGGGCTGGAGCAATTTTACCAACTGGAGCTAACTTGTTTACGTTTCCAATCATTTTCCCATTTGCAAGTGCTTTAACTCACACAGGTGAATTTTGGTCAGATGATTCTTTCCATACTTTTGGAGATGCAAATAACTGGGGCTTAGATGCTGCTTTAACAATTTACCCAATTGTTAACTTAGTAGTTGGAATGGAAGAAAATGTGATCGCAGCATCTGTTTCTCCTAATCCAGCAGCTGACGTATTGAACATCAAAATTTCTGAAGAAATTGCATCAGTTGTTATCACAACATTAGATGGTAAAGTAGTAGCTACTGAAGCTACAAATGCTATCAATGTAACTGAATTGAACGCTGGTATGTACATTTACACTGTTACAACTGCTAACGGTAAAGTTGCAACAGGAAACTTCGTGAAAAAATAATTTACACGATATCTATTTTAAAGAGCCGTTCCAGTTTGGAGCGGCTTTTTTTATGAACTATTTTCAAAAAAAACTCATCCACATTTAGGTGAAAAAAGTCAGTTCAGCATTAATAAAACAAAGCCAAGGTTTGTTATGACCTCAGTAAAAGTGGTAAAGAGATGCCTAACTAATTTGTTGGAAAATGGAACTAGTGCTATAAAAGATGTGAATCATCTTAATCACAGCTGTTATTTTATTTGAAATATACCGGATTGAAATAATTTATCCTTACCCCAAACGCTCTTCTTTAGGAACGCGTAACAAAAACAACATGCCCAAGACAAAGAAAGTCGCAACGGAAACAACCGAGAAGCGCATGTCGTTGAAGGCAATTTCCATCAAACCGAAGAATAGTGTTCCTAAAACAATACCAATCTTTTCAGAAGCATCGTAAAACGAGAAATAACTTGCGTGGTCCTCTGTTTCTGGTAAATACTTGGAATAAGTAGAACGTGCAATTGCTTGAACGCCGCCCATTACCAAACCAACGCCTGCGGCTAATAAATAGAATTCAGTTGGTGTCTCAATCACAAAAGCCATTCCGCAAATGATGATCCAAATGAATATCGAGATAATCAAGGTTTTGATGTTGCCAATTTTTAATGAGATTTTTGACATCACAAACGCCCCTCCAGCTCCCAATAACTGTATCAACAAAATAGCAATGATCAAGCCGCTATCATCTGTTTTACCATCTTTGATCGGCCAAGCAATTTCTTTTTTGGCAAAATAAGTAGCCATCAACATCACTGTTTGAACACCCGTATTGAAAAAGAAAAAAGCGGTCAAATAGCGTTTCAAACGATGCGTTTGTTGGAATTCGACAAATACCTTTTTCAACTCTTTGAAACCTTTCCAGATATACCCTTTTTCTTTGATGCGCGCTGAAGTGGTGTTGGGCAATACGCGGTAAGTCAGTTGTGAAAAGGAAATCCACCACAAGCCAACAATTACAAAACAATAGGCCGCTGGAACGTGAAAGACTTTCATCAAGACCAAACAAATGATCAACAAGGTCATGCTACCGATGTAACCCATTGAAAAACCTTTAGCTGATAATTTATCGTGGTCCTTTATTTCAGCAATCTCCGGTAAATAAGAATTGTAAAACACCAAGCTGTTCCAAAATCCAATGCTGGCAATGAACAAGGACAACAAGCCAATTTCAATCAAGCCAATCTTCAATAAATCGGCAAAAAAGAACAAAGACATTGATGCTAAAGCGCCCATGTAACAAAAGAATTGTAAAAAGCGTTTTTTGTTTCCTCGGTAATCAGCAACACCAGATAGCAATGGTGACATGAACGAAACAACTAAAAAGGATGCAGACAACACAAAACTCATTAATGCGGAATTGGACAATTGCCATCCAAAGAAATCAACTGTAACCACTTCACCAGCTTTCAAAGTCACTGAATCAGCATTTTCCCACGTTACGCCGTAGTGTTGCGTTTTGTAATATTTAGTAGTTACTGTATCGTAAAAAATCGGGAAAATCGCAGAAGAAATAACCAAATTGTACACTGAATTGGCCCAATCGTACATGATCCAACCACGTATTACTTTTTTGTCTCCTTTTTTGATCTGATTTTCCATCTGATTTGTATTAGTTATTCATTCACGTAGTCCTGCAAATATGCAAAATTTGATGTTAAATTACCCGATAAATCTGTTTCACTTCCGCGTTCGATGATTCCAGTAGGATCTTCGCCAAACAATGCTGGGAAAACCTGAGCTATCAATTCGTTACCAAAATCTTCCGACGCATCAAGTGGTAATTCGCACGGTAAATTATCAACCGCCATCACCGCAACAACACCTGGTTGCATCCAATCCGCTTCCTGTTGCGTTGTCGTGTCGTATCCAAAAATAGGATCTGCAATTTTTGAAGGTCGAATCGTACAAGCAATAGGACCCGCAATATCACACGATATATCTGCTACAACAGATAATTGCGACGAGGATAAATCTTCGTTTGTTAATATGTTTGGTGATTTATTGCTCCAATAATGACAAGCGATGTATAATTGAGCATGTTCAGCATATTTATGAAACGCCGATTGAAACAATTCTGGTGTTTGATAAAAAGTTTGTTTTTCGAATGGTGTACCATCGATGCGCTCAAAATAATCGTTGACTTCTAATTGCGTGAAAACGGCTGCTTCTCCGTTATATGCTAAGAAATCAGCAGGTGCAAGTTCTTCTATTGGAACCAATTTCATGATTTCACGTGCACCATTTCCAACGCGTCCAAAACCTGTCAACACAATCTTTGTGTTTTTTGGAAATGACACCTTTTTCAATTCGTTTTCCATTTCCACACGATCTGCACAGGCACATGCTTGTTTCAAATCGTATAATTGATGTTTCAAACCAAAAGCTCTGAATCCATTATAAGCGCCAACAATACCAGCGTACCTACCAAATCCGATAATGCGTTTGTTGGCACTGTTTTTTAGTACTTCGTAATCGATCAATTGAATTTTCTTGTCTAATACAGCGCGCAACAAATTTCGGTTGTACGGTTGTTTCTTCAAGGTGTGCGAAAAGAACAAGAATTTTTTATTGGGAATCAAGTCGGAAATATTGACTTCTTTCACCCCCATGATAATGTCGCAATGAGCTAAATCACTAACTATTTCGACACCTTCATCGGTATAATGTTTGTCCGTAAATGCACGAACAGGACTTGTTTGAACAACTACTTTCACTTGTGGAAAAAGCTGCTCGACTTGTTTGCATTGTTTTGGCGTGAGGGGTACACGCTTATCTGGTGGAACTTTTCCTTCACGGATAATTCCTATTGTAATTTGATTCATTTCGATTAAAAATTCTTTATGGGTTCAGGTAATAAAAAATTGTCGATCAATTCTCTTATTGCTCCTTTCCCTCCTGGGGTTTTTAAAACTACGTCAACTTGTTGTTTTACTAATTGTACCGCATCGACAGGACAACAAGTGAAACCAACTTTTTCCATGATGGATAAATCGTTGATATCATCGCCAATCATTGCAACTTCGTTTAAGCTAATTCCTAATTCGTTGCACCAATTTTCGAGTACACCTAATTTTTGGTCTCTGCCTACATAAACATGAGAAATTTTCAATAATTCAGCGCGTTTCACAACCATTTGATCGGTGAATGCAGAAGAAATAATACCAATTTTCAATCCAGCTTCTTGCGCTTTCATGATGGCCATTCCGTCTTTTGCATTGTATTTTTTCATTTGGTCGCCCGACTCAGTGTAATACATTCCTGCATCTGTCATCACGCCGTCAACGTCCAAAATCAACAATTTAATTTGAGCCAATTTTTCGCGCAAATGGTCGTAAATAAAAAGCGGTTTGAACAACAAGGCGTAAAAATCTACTTCGTATTCTTCAGCAACGGCCTCCAAATCCAAAATGGACAATTCTGTAACGCCGTCGACATTGAAATCGGACAAAAACTGATAAAAATCGACACCAAATTTGGCGCACAATCCTTTGATGTTTTGATCGAGAAACAACATATTAAACGATGCTATATCCAACACTTGCAGCAATTGGTTGAATGGATTTCAACAATGCCTCAAATTCTTGGTGATTCAATTGTTGCGAAGCATCAGATTTCGCTACTTTCGGATTTGGATGCACTTCAATTAACAAGCCATCTACACCTAAAGCAACACATGCTCGCGTTAATCCCGCAATACCGTATGCATAACCCATCGCGTGACTTGGATCAAGTACAACAGGTAAATTCGTGTAATGTTTCAACCATTCGACACCACACAAATCTAGTGTAAAACGTGTTCCAGTCTCGAATGTTCTGATACCACGTTCGCACAACAACACATTTTCATTACCACCAGCCAAAACAAATTCAGCTGCTTGTACAAATTCTTGCAACGTTGTTCCAAATCCTCGTTTGATCAACACTGTTTTTTGTGTTTTTGCACAAGCGCGTAAAATTCCTTGGTCGTACATGGCTTTTGCACCGACTTGAATAACGTCTGCATGTTCAATGATTTCATTAATGTGCGTTGCGTCACGTGCCTCTGTAACAACTGTAAATCCGTGTTCTTCACGCATTTTAGCCAACAACTTTAATCCGTCTAAGCCCATTCCTTGGAAACTGTACGGACTCGTTCTTGGTTTGTAACAACCACCACGCAACGAAGTCAAACCATTAGCTTTTAACAATGCTGCAGATTCTCTGATTTGTTCTTCAGATTCAACCGAACATGGACCTGAAATGATAATGGTATTTTTTGTGTTTCCACCAACAGTTACATTCCCAATCGTCACTTCTCGTGTTGTTGGTCGGTACGAACGTGCTGCTAGTTGCATATCGTTAGCAAATACCCAATGTTCATCTGTAAAATCTTGTAAACCAGTCGGGACTTCTTTCACTCCTGAACCAGTTATCAAGACATTTTTTCCGTCTGATACAATGTGGAACGCTTTGTTTTCTGCTGCAAGTTGTGCTGCTTGTTGTGCAGAAACAGTGCTTTTTAAATGTATGATCATCTTGTTATAATTCTCCTTTTATTAGATTGACAAATGTAATAATTCCCTTGGCATTCCCTGCTTTGTCAACAACAGGTAAATAAGAAATTGGAAACGTGTATGTTTTGATTAATTGCAACAAATCATTTACTGTTGCCGCTTCTTCCACAACAATTGGTTGCGTATTCATCAGTTCAGCGATACTAGTGTTGGTTAAATCTCCTTGGTGACGAATCAATGCTTTACGAATATCTGCATTAGACACCAATCCAACAAGTTGCTTTGTTTCGGACAAAACCAATGCGAATCCTAATTTCCCTTTTTCAATTTCATTGAACAATCGAATGTTATCCGCTTGATTTTCGTAAATGAAAGGCGATTCGTCTAACGGAATCATGAAATCTTTGATTTGGAAAAGTGAATCAATGGTGCGCTTTGTTAAATCCATCAACGCATGACCAACACTGGGTGCATTGAATAAAAACGAACCAGAAACAGACGAATGAACGCCCATATTTCTCAAAATAAAGGACACTTCACCATTTACTCCACCGTCAACATGAACAGATTTGTTGGGGTATTTTTGTTGGAAATCACGTATTTTCTTAAAATTGACCGCATCAAAAACACCACCACTTTGGCCCGGAATAGTTGCCATAAAAAGAATGAAATCGAAATCACTGTAGGCATCAAATGCTGCAACTGGCGTTGGTGTTATCAATGCTAAGCCTTTCTTTCCTGTTATGTCTGATGGAATTACCAAAGGTTCTTCCAAAACTTCCAATTGAAACGTAATGTATTCGACAGGAACTTCTTTTAACTTATCGTAATACTTGGAAGGGTGTTTCGTGATAATATGCAAGTCAATTGGGATCGAACACCATTTTCTAATTTGCTGAATATCATCAAATACACGCAAATCATCGTTACAATCGACATGAAGAAGATCCACATTGTGCGCATTTAAATCAGCTATTGTTGTCGCTAAATCTCTTTTTTTATCCGAGTATATAGAAGCAGAAATTCTCATAAAAACAAAAATAAGGAAAGTAACCGTAACAAACAGCACGAAAATTAACTGTTTAACGGTGTATTTGTACTTTTTATTAACAAATAAATCGGTTTTTCTGAGTTACAGTTGGCAATGCACATGTATTCTTGAAAAAGCGTTTACGATTTTTTGCTATTCTATCGTACACAAAGTCACGAATAAATCGAGGGAAAATCCATGCTATTTTGAGCCATACAAAACGCGTTTTCAAAAAAGGGATTAATCGAAGTACAGCGTTTGACTTGAAGAAAAAACGCGCACCATCCCAAAACACAATGGTATCAAACGTTTGCATCGTTAGCTTGTTTTCAAGGAAAAATTCACGCGCTGTCTCAGATTGCAAAGCACAAAAACGTAAGGAATTGTCTTTTTCGTTTTGTAATAAAAAGAGTACACTCCTACTACATAGTCCGCATACACCATCATAGAAAACGACCGGATTTTTCATGTGCTAAATTTACTTCAAATTTATAAGCTTTGTGAACTTTGAACTTAAAATGAATATGTACATTTGAGTAAAAATAAATCAAACATGAAAATAGGCGTTTTACTTTCCGGATGTGGTGTGAATGATGGATCTGAAATTCACGAATCAGTATTAACCTTGTTAGCAATCAAGGAGCAAGGTGCTGAATATGTGTGTATTTCAATTGACAAAAACCAACACGATGTCATCAATCATGTTTCGGGAGAACCAATGAATGAAACGAGAAATATGTTGGTCGAATCGGCGCGCATTGCTCGTGGTGAAATTCAAGCAATCAACACCATTTCACCTGCTGATATTGATGCATTGATTATTCCTGGCGGATCGGGTAACGCAAAAAACTTAACCGATTGGGCATTTAACGGTCCAGATGGAACCATTTTGCCAGAAGTTAAATTGTTACTCGTTAACATGCATAATGTTGGTAAACCGATTGCTGGTTTGTGTGTCAGTCCCGTTGTTATCGCACAAGCAATGGCAGATTCAAATTGCGCGCCTTCGTTAACAATTGGCACAACAAAAGCAGGATCACCTTATTCAATTGATAGTTTTAATAAAGGACTGAAAAAAACTGGTGCACAAGTAGTTGAAAAGACAATAACTGATATTCAGATTGATGAAGTTAACCGCATCGTTACCGCACCATGTTACATGATGAACGCCTCAATTGTTGAAGTGAGAGAAAATATTTCTCAAGCAGTCCGCGCACTCATTTCACTTGCGAATTAATTACATCATTTATTGAATGTTAATTGCTTTATCATTTGATTCATAGCTTAGTAGCTAATTTAGAATTATTATGAATTCAATCTTTAACAACATTTAGTACGTAAATACACCAAAAAATTGATTCAATCCATTAATTTTGCATTAAAATAAGTTAGCATGCTAACTGAAAATCGATTGTATGAATGAATTTGGTAAACGAGGACAAAACGCCGATCTTAAAGCAACTATCGGATTAGAAAACCTCGGAAACGTTTTCTGGAATTTGACCCCTGCAGAATTAGTGGAAGACACTATCTTAAACGGTCAAGGAGTATTAACTGACACGGGAGCATTAGCTATCGAAACGGGAGCATTCACAGGCCGCTCTCCAAAAGATCGCTTTGTTGTTCGTGATGAAAAAACTGAAAAATCAGTTTGGTGGGGGGATGTAAACATTCCACTTTCAACAGCTCAGTTTGATGCGCTTTACGACAGAATGAAAGCGTATTTGATTGGAAAAGATGTGTATGTTCGTGATGCTTATGCATGTGCTGACGATGCATTTCGAATGAACATTCGTGTTACAGCTGAATTTCCTTGGTCAAACATGTTCGCTTACAACATGTTTTTACGTCCAACAGACGAAGAAATTGAAAACTTTGATGCGGAATGGAACATTGTATGTGCGCCAGGTTTTCAAGCAGATCCAGCGATTGATGGAACACGTCAGGCTAATTTCGCTATTTTAAATTTCACACGTAAAATGATCATCATTGGTGGTACAGGATATACAGGTGAAATCAAAAAAGGAATTTTCTCTGTTTTAAACTACGTGTTACCACATGAAAAAAATGTATTATCCATGCACTGTTCAGCAAATGTTGGCGAAGGTGGTGATACTGCAATTTTCTTTGGACTTTCTGGAACAGGAAAAACAACTTTATCTTCTGACCCAAACAGACGTTTGATTGGAGATGATGAGCACGGTTGGTCGAACAACACTGTTTTCAATTTTGAAGGTGGTTGTTACGCAAAAACAATTGATTTGTCTGCTGAAAAAGAACCGCAAATTTTCAACGCGATTAAATTTGGTTCAATCTTAGAAAACATCGGATTTATTGATGGTACTTCAACTCCAGATTATACAGACGGTACAATTACAGAAAACACACGTGTTTCCTACCCTATCGATTTCATCGATAATATCATGACTCCATCTGTAGGTTCAAATCCAAAAAACATTTTCTTCTTAACAGCTGATGCGTTTGGTGTGTTGCCTCCAATTTCTCGTTTAACGACAGAACAAGCGATGTATCACTTCATGTCTGGATATACGGCAAAGGTTGCTGGAACTGAAGTTGGAATTACTGAACCAACAACAACTTTTTCAGCCTGTTTCGGGAAAGCATTTTTACCATTGCACCCTGCAAAATACGCGAAATTATTAGGTGAAAAAATCGAAGGAACAGATATCAAAGTTTGGTTGATTAACACAGGATGGTCTGGTGGATCGTACGGAGTTGGAAGCAGAATGAAATTGGCGTACACACGTTCAATGATTACTGCAGCTTTAACAGGTCAATTGGATAATGTAGTTTTTGAAACACTGCCAATTTTTGATTTATCATTCCCAACTGCTTGTCCAGAAGTACCAAGTGAGATTTTAAATCCACGTGCTACATGGTCAGACAAAGAAGCATATGACAAAACAGCTAATCACTTAGCAGGCGAGTTTGTGAAAAACTTCGATCAATATGCAAGTGAAACAGACAAAACAATTTTAGCCGCTGCACCGAAAGTGATGGCATAAGCTACTTGATACAAAAAAAGCCTCTTTCATTATTGAAAGAGGCTTTTTTTATGTCCGATTATTTAATCGTTAAATATCTGTAACCAATTGATGCTTCTCTATCATTTTACGCATGTTGATCAACGCGTAACGCATTCTTCCCAAAGCTGTATTGATGGAAATTCCTTCTGAGTCGGCTATTTCTTTGAAGGACAAATCTTGAAAAATGCGTTTTTCTATGATTTCTTTTTGACTTTCAGGTAAATAATCCAATAATTGCAACATTTGATGTTCCAATTCAGTTTTTGAAACAGTTTCTAAAAAGTTGGCATCATCATGCTTTAAAATTGAGAAAATGGTGAAATCTTCTGACCGAGACGAATTTTCATTGATCATTTTCACACGACCTGATTTACGGAAGTGATCGATCACCAAATTTTGTGCGATGCGCAATGCCCAAGGTAAAAATTTACCTTCTTCGTTGTAATTACCCAACTTTAAGGTTTGAATAATTTTAATAAACGCCTCTTGGAAAACATCCTCCGCTAGATCGTAATCGCGCAACTTGTTGTAAATAGAACGGAAAATTTTGTCTTTATGACGTAACAATAAGATTTCGAATGCTTGCTCGTCGCCATCAATGTATTGCTTCACCAATTGATGGTCATCTTGAAATTGTATAGACATAATGCTACTATTAAATAGTTTAACTTACTGATTTATAACTTTTTAATGTAGAATTTTACTATAGGCTTTTCGTTTTGTATATGCCGAATTTACTATAATATTTTGGTTACACAAAATTAATGTCAAAAAATGCTAAACTTTAACAAAAAATAATTGTTAGCAAAGAAGGATATTTTTGTGTTTTGACGTAAATCACAAAGAGATTTTACGAAATTTGTAACATGGCAGAAAAGTACATTCATATCAAAGGCGCACGTGTCAATAACCTTAAAAATTTAGAGGTAAAAATTGAACATGGAAAACTGACCGTAATAACCGGTTTGTCTGGATCAGGAAAATCTTCCTTAGCATTTGATACGCTTTTCGCAGAAGGACAACGACGTTACATCGAAAGTCTTTCGTCCTATGCACGTCAATTCTTAGGAAAATTAGACAAACCTGAAACAGATTTCATCAAAGGTATTGCTCCTGCTATTGCGATTCAACAAAAGGTTATTTCGAATAATCCACGTTCAACTGTTGGAACAACGACAGAGATTTACGATTACTTAAAACTCTTGTTTGCACGAATTGGGAAAACGTTTTCACCCATTTCCAATGAACAAGTAAGAAAAGATAATGTTGCTGATGTCATCAATTACATCCAACAATTACCGGATAACGAACGCTTATTAATCACTGCTCCATATACGCATTTAGCGCGATACGGAGCTGACAAATCAATCACTTTACTCAACGAACAAGGATACAGCCGTTTGTTACTCGATAACGAAATTGTCTCTTTGACCGATTCAACTCCGGAACAATTATCCGCTGCTAAGTCTGTTCATTTGATTATCGATCGTGTTGTGACGAAAGAAATGGACCAAGATACATTAGGGAGATTGGGGGATTCGATTCAATTGGCTTTTTTGGAAGGTGAAGGTGAATGTGACATTGTTCATGCAACAACTTTTGAATCCAAGCATTTCTCCAATCGTTTTGAACGCGATGGCATGACTTTCGTTGAGCCTAGCCCCTATTTATTCACGTTTAACAACCCTTTTGGCGCTTGTAAAACTTGTGAAGGATACGGTTCTGTAATTGGTATTGATCGCAACTTGGTGATTCCAGACACAAGTTTAAGTGTCTTCGAAGGTGCAATTGCACCATGGAAAGGTGATGTAATGGGAGAATACTTACAACAATTACTCATCAATGCACGAAAATTTGATTTTCCAATTCACCGACCAATTGATGAATTAACTACAGAACAACTACAATTGTTGTGGACAGGAAATACTCATTTCACTGGCTTAACTGAGTTTTTCAAACAAGTCGAAAGTCAAGCATATAAAATTCAATACCGCGTTCTCCTTTCCCGCTACCGAGGAAAAACCTTGTGTCCAGAATGTGATGGCACTCGTTTACGAAACGATGCAAATTATGTGAAAGTTGGCGGGATTAGTATTCGTGAACTCGTTTTAATGCCAATTTCAGAAGCATTTCAATTTTTTGGCGCTTTAACAGTTGATGAACACGACCAACAAGTGGTAAAAAGGGTGTTACCCGAAATAACGCAACGACTATCGTTTTTGTGCGATGTTGGGTTGGGCTATTTGACCTTAAATCGTGCTGCAAACACTTTGTCTGGTGGTGAATCACAACGCATCAACTTAGCAACATCTTTGGGAAGTAGTTTAGTTGGTTCCATGTATATTTTAGATGAACCGAGCATTGGTTTACACCCAAGAGATACCGAACGATTGATTTCGGTGTTGCAACGATTAAAAGCATTAGGAAACACCGTTATCGTTGTCGAACACGAGGAAGACATGATGAAAGCTGCCGATGAAATTATCGATATCGGTCCTGCTGCAGGTCAATTCGGTGGTGAATTAGTCTTTCAAGGTGATTTCTCAAAATTAGCGCAAGCAAAAAATAGTTTAACAGCAGATTATTTAACTGGCAGCAAGCAAATTATCGTTCCTGCAAAACGCAGAACAAGCACTAACAAAATAACGATTCTAAATGCAAAGGAAAACAACTTAAAAAACGTTACTGTTTCTATTCCTTTGAACCGAATTGTAGCTGTCACAGGTGTCAGTGGGTCTGGGAAATCAACGTTGATCAAAGATATCCTCTACCCTGCCATGCGCAAAAAACTGGGATTGTTTGGTGATTTCCAAGGAAATTTCAAAGGAATCATTGGAGACACTTCTTTGATTGCAGAAATAGAATTGATCGATCAAAACCCAATCGGTAAATCTTCGCGTAGTAATCCAGTAACGTATGTGAAAGCTTTTGACGATATCCGTGAATTGTATTCCCGTCAAAATGCTGCAAAACACAATAATTATAAACCTGGATTTTTCTCGTTCAATGTTGAAGGAGGTCGCTGTGAAATGTGTGAAGGCGAAGGTCAAGTTACCGTGAGTATGCAGTTCATGGCCGATGTACACTTGCCGTGTGAGGCTTGTGGTGGATCGCGTTACAAACAAGAAGCGTTGGAAGTATACTACCGTGAAAAAAATATTTCTGATTTGTTAAAAATGGATATCTCAGAAGCCCTTGCATTTTTCAAAGGTGGAAAAGATAAAATTGAAGAGAAAATTGTCCAAAAAATTCAACCATTGGAAGATGTCGGTTTGGGTTATTTGAAAATGGGGCAATCGAGTAGTTCATTAAGTGGTGGTGAAGCGCAACGTGTGAAACTCGCTTCGTTTTTAATTAAAGGAAATCAAACGACTAAAAAAACACTTTTCATTTTTGATGAACCTACTACAGGTTTGCATTTCCATGACATTGAAAAATTATTGATTGCCTTTAATCGTTTGGTCGATGACGGTCATTCGATTGTTGTTATCGAACACAACATGGATGTCATCAAATCAGCTGATTGGATCATTGATATTGGTCCCGATGGCGGTAACAATGGCGGAGAAATTGTGTTTGAAGGAACGCCAGAAGCCTTGTGTTTGGAAACAACCAACCACACTGGAAAGCATTTGAACGAAAAGATGAATGCTTAGTCGCCTAATAAACCGTTTTCAGCGATTAGCTCGTCATCTAAACCGTTTTCAGTAACGAATAATTCTTTTTCACTGCGTGCAACAACGGCAGAAGCCAAGCAATTTCCAAGTACATTAACAGAGGTTCTTCCCATGTCCATTAAAGCATCTACCCCAAGAATAATTCCTGCTTTTTCGACGTCTAATCCAAGGTGTTTGTAGTCCATCAATGTTGTAGTAAGAATAACAAACGACGCTCCACGAACACCCGCAACACCTTTACTTGTTAGCATTAAAGTCAAACAGATTGCAATTTGTTGACCAATTGTTAATTCAACTCCACACATTTGCGCAACAAAAACAGTTGCCATGGATAAGTAAAGAGTCGTCCCATCGAGGTTAAAACTATAACCTGTTGGAATAACAAATCCGACGATCTTTTTGGGAACGCCAAATTTCTCCATGTTTTCCAATGCTTTTGGTAAAGCAGCTTCACTACTTGCAGTTGCAAAAGCAATTGAAAGTGGCTCTGTTATTGCACCCAAGAATTTTTTAATTGGAATTTTGAAAAACAACGCTATTGGCAACAATATGACCAAAACAAAAACGACCAACGAAACATATAGCGTTCCAACCAATTTCATGAGGTTCAATAAAACGTCTACACCTGACTTTGAAACCGTACTTGCGATTGCACCAAAAACAGCAAGTGGTGCAACAAACATGACAATGTCAGTGAATTTGAACATGACTTCTGACAAGCTTTCCGACCAATGCAACATCGTTTCTTTGTGTTTCACATTTTTCAGCAAACTGATTGCGATAGCAAATAAAACAGAGAAAATAACAATTTGAAGTACTTGATTTTCAACGATTGATTTCGCGATATTTTCTGGAAAAATCTCCACCAAATGATCTTTCGGTTTCTCAAGTTGCGCTAATAACTCAGCGCTTTTTTCTTTCGCACTGGTTTGCACCTCCATTGTTGGTAAACCTTTTCCAGCTTGTGTAATGTTAATCGCTAACAACCCAATAAACAAAGCAAACGTGGTTACTATCTCAAAATACAAGATACTTTTCAATCCAATACGTCCAACTTGTTTTAGGTTACTATGCCCAGCAATTCCAACTACCAAAGTTGAGAAAATCAACGGAGCCACTAACGTTTTTATCAAGCGTAGGAATATATCGCTAAAGCGTTTCATTTCACCCGCAAATGCAGGGAAGTCAATACCCACTTCTATTCCAAGCAACATTGCTGTGAAAATCCAATAGGATAACTTTTTGCTTTTATACGATTGACTCAATAAAAAACCAATGATAACAAATCGGAAATAACCTATAAACTGAGCAGATTGTCCTTGGAATTTCGTTTGTAAAAAGAATAAAAATCCAGTTAGTGCAAAAGCAGAAAAATAAGCGAATAATTGTTTGCTTGAACGGAATAATACAAATCCCAAACCAGCTCCTATGGACAACAAACTTGGTGCCATGAATGCTTGGAAATTAGCTGGAAAAGCAAAAGCACTTCCAATTAAAATAATATTTGCCAGTACAAAAATTATCAGCACTATACTTTTTCGTTGCATTTTCATAATCACTTCATTTGATTTGTTACAAAATTAGTAGGATATCCCTGAAATCAAAATGATAGAAAAAAATTGATTAAAGTTTGTGTTTCATTAAATATTGTTATTTTTACCACGTCTTTACAGACAAATCACAAACAAAAATCGAGCGTATTCAATCGAATACAGTTTATTAGTCCAAGACTTTATATGAATAATCAAGATTTAGAGGGTAAGTTATTACCAGAATTAAGAGAAATCGCTAAAAATTTAGGTGTTAAGCGTGTTGAATCTTTTAAAAAAAATGAATTGTTAGCTGAAATTGCAAAGCAAAATACGTCTACAAGTAATTCAGATACAAAACCGGCAGCTTCATCTGAAAACGTACGACCACGTAAAACTGCTCCAACACCTATCGCCACTTCCAATCCTTCAAAACTTGATGCGAAAGTGACTGAAAGTAGTGAAACGGAAAACACAACAACAGCTGATACTACTTCTGAAGGAAGTGAAAAGAAATTACGCCCACGTAAAAACAAAATGGGGACTAATTTATTAACAGCAAAGAAGGATGGTGAATCTGCAATAGTTGTACCTTCAACTGCCAGTGAGGAAGATAATAGCACCAATGCAACTGAGCCTACAGCGCACCCGCAACCAACAGAAAGAAACCAACCATTTGCTAGAAATAATCAAAATGGTCAAAAACAAGGTTTTCAAAAAAATCGTCCTCAGAATAATGCGCCTGTAAAAGAAGGAAATGCAAATCAAGGAGAACGAACAGAACAACGTCAAGATCGTCCAGAAAGACAAAATAATAACCCAAATCAACACAAAAACCAACAAAATCAAAACCAAAACCGTCAAAATAACGGGAATCAACAAGCTCCACAACAACACAATCAAGTTGTAGAGGAAAAAGTTGATGACGATGCTTACAATTTAGTTGGCATTGTTACGGCTGAGGGAGTTTTGGAAGTGATTCAAGATGGATACGGATTTTTACGTTCATCGGATTACAACTATTTACCTTCACCAGATGATGTGTATGTTTCACAAAGCCAAATCAAATTATTTGGTTTGAAAACTGGTGATACTGTTCGTGGAACAATCCGACCACCGAGAGAAGGTGAGAAATTCTTCCCGTTAGTTAAAGTTGATTCAATCAATGGACGTCACCCAAGTTATATTCGTGACCGTGTTCCTTTCGAATACCTTACACCGTTATTTCCGGATGAAAAATTCAAATTAACAGGACACAAAGACGAAAGCATGTCAACACGTGTTATGGATTTGTTTGCACCTATTGGTAAAGGACAACGTGGAATGATCGTTGCACAGCCAAAAACGGGTAAAACAATGTTATTGAAAGATGTTGCAAATGCTATAGCTGCCAATCATCCAGAAGTATACTTAATCGTTTTGTTAATTGACGAACGTCCGGAAGAGGTTACAGACATGGCACGAAGTGTAAAAGCGGAAGTTGTTGCTTCTACATTTGATGAGCCAGCAGATCGCCACGTAAAAGTTGCCAATATCGTTTTAGAAAAAGCAAAACGAATGGTCGAATGTGGTCATGATGTTTGTATTTTATTAGACTCAATTACACGTTTAGCACGTGCATACAATACTGTTTCACCTGCTTCAGGAAAAGTGCTTTCGGGTGGTGTTGATGCTAACGCATTACACAAACCAAAACGTTTCTTTGGTTCGGCTCGTAAAATTGAAAATGGTGGTTCACTTTCTATTCTAGCAACAGCTTTAACGGAAACTGGATCTAAAATGGACGAAGTTATTTTTGAGGAATTCAAAGGGACAGGTAACATGGAATTACAATTGGATCGTAAAATTGCGAACCGTCGTATCTATCCTGCTATCGATATTACAGCATCTGGTACGCGTCGTGAAGACTTATTACTTGGAAAAGATGTTTTGCAACGAATTTGGTTGCTGCGTAAATTCATTGCAGATATGAATCCTGTTGAAGCAATGGAATTTATGAAATCACACATGGACAATACACGTTCCAACGAAGAGTTTTTAGTATCAATGAATTCATAATTTAACTGATGAAAAATAAATTGTTAATTCCAGTTGTTTTCAGTCTCGCGTGGATTGGTTACAAATTGGTGACTTTCGGTTTACAGGTGCTTCAAAATCCAGAGGATTTGTTTTTATCGGTAATGATTAACATCTTTTGTTTGTTGGCAACCGTTACCTTCAGCCTTTATTTTTACAAAAAAACAGAGGATCAAAGCGGAAGCAGTGCCTTAGGTGACATGAAAAATGGAATGAGCGCAGGAATGATTTACACATTAATTGTAGGGATCTTCATTTATGTTTATTACCAAAAAATCGATCCTAGCTTCAACGAAAACCGCATTGCGATTGCTGATAGAGAAATTGCAAAGGATGTTTCAAATCCTGTAAAGTTAAAAGCTTACAAAGCACACAATCCTGAATTGCAGAGTAAAACGGAAGATGAAATAGTTGAACAATTAAAAAAAGGACCACGCATGATGTTTAGTGCATCCTTTACATCTACTATTTCATTTTTAGCTTTAACCGTTCTCACAACATTGAATTCAATTATTGTCACGGCAATATTGAGGAGATTTATATTTCGAACTTCGAATTAACAAAAAAGGCTAGAGTTATCTAGCCTTTTTTGTTGTTCTGATTTTTTTATAATTGATTGATGATTTCTTTTCCTAATTGATCGTAATCAATACCGTCGAAATTACCAGATGACATCATTAATAAAACGGAATCGTGCCAATCAATCTCATTGATAAATTGTAATACCTCACTCGTTTCATTAACGACAATTACATCGCCTTTAAATCCTGCTTGCACCATTTCTTTTGTAATTGGTGCTAACTTTTTATGCGCAACAACTTTTGGACTGAAATAAACCAATGCCACATCTGCAGCGTCCATTGCATGTTCGTACAAGGGAAGAAAATCTTGTCGTAACGATGAAAAGGTATGCAATTCCATACAAGCAACGACTTTTCTATTACTAAATTGCTCCTTCACTGCTTTGGTTGTTGCTTTCAATTTTGATGGTGAATGTGCGAAATCCTTAAACATGGTGAAACCTGTTGCTTCCGTCACTTTTTGCAATCGCTTTCCAGCTCCTGTGAACGTTTTGATAGCAGTTAAAAAATCGTGATTGGAAATAGCCATCGATTCCGCTAAGCGCATTGCCCCCATCAAATTCTGTAAATTGTGTCCACCAAAAACTTGTAGTTCATAAGAACGTCCATCAAGATGTAATAAGGTTCCTGATTCGGTAACTTCGTAATGAGGTGTTTGATATGCTTTTGTTGTCAATTTTGATGCGTATTTTTCACCTAAACTATTCACCGTAGCGTCTTCTGTGTTGTAAACCAATGTTCCATTTTCTTGAATCAAGCCACAAAACTGATCGAACTGATCGATGTAATTTTCCCAAGTTGGAAAAACGTTGATGTGATCCCAAGCTATGCCTGAAATCAATGCGGTATTTGGAAAATACAAGTGAAACTTCGGTCTTCTATCGATAGGTGAACTCAAGTATTCATCGCCTTCTAAAATCATGAATTGCGCATCATCTGTTAATTTGACCATGCAATCATAACCCTCTAATTGCGCACCGACCATGTAATCTACTTTCAGTCCCAATTCATTGACTACGTGCAACAACATCGAAGTAATCGTTGTTTTTCCGTGGCTACCTCCAATAACTATGCGATGCTTGTTTTTGCTTTGTTCGTACAAATATTCTGGGTAAGAAAAAATCGGAATTGCCAATTCTTTTGCTTTTAACAATTCGGGATTGTCCTCGCGTGCGTGCATTCCAAGAATAACTGCATCAAGATCCGAAGTAATCCGTGTTTCATCCCAACCAATGGAGGAAGGCAAAATCCCTTGTTTCTCTAAACGTGTTTTTGATGGATCCAACAGTTCATCATCTGATCCTGTTACTTGGAAACCTTTTCTTGCAAGAGCAATAGCTAGGTTGTGCATAGCACTCCCCCCGATTGCGATAAAATGAACCTTCATTTTTTTACTTTATGATTAAAGCAAAAATAAATACAATCTACATGGAACTAAAACAGGATTCAATTAGTTACACACATGCAAAAGTTAAATGACGAGGCATTAGTAATTTCTCTTTAATAATGCATCTTGTGTTTCACGCTGCCAAACTAATTCTGTACAAGCTTGACCGTTTTTGGAATACGTAATCGCTGTCATGGATTGCGTGCGAACATAAACAGCTCCTCGCCCATTTTTCACAACAATTCTTCTTGTTGCAATTCCAGAAACCAAGCCATCGTGACCTAAAATCTCAAATTGATCTTGCGAAACACCTTCTGGATAAATTGAACCTAAATCGTTTGCTAACTTATCAGTAAACTTCGCCTCTTTTTTGTACAAGGCATCCAGTACTTTTTTCGATTCCAAACGTTTGTCTTGTGCCGCAGTTTGCTGAACGCCAACATTATTCTCTAAATCTTTTGCAACTGTTTTTAATTGAGAAATGTTATCTGCATCATTCAAGCCAGCAGCAGTTTCTTCCTGAGATGCAACACTTCCTTCGATTGTTTTCTTATTTCCTTGTTGTTTTTCAGCTTGATTCGCTAGAGCAGTCGAAGCAGTCTCTTGTTCTTTGCTTACTAATTCATTTACCAGTCGAACGGTCGCAGCAGCTGAAAGGGTATCTGGTATGACATCAACTTTAGCGCTATTAATACTTGTTTTATTGCCCATCGATTTGTCGTGACTATCGGATTGATCGCTTTCATTTTTGTCGGTTAATTCCTTTTTTTCTGATGCAAGCGTGGTTGCATTGTCCAAACGTTTCTCCAACATTGAATCATCATAATTAGCAATAACCCCAGCTTCTTTGTTTAAGTCACCTTTGATTCCTTGCAGATAATTTTGACGATTCAATTGATCAACTCCTTGTTGGTCTTGACTATTTTTCTCGGTTTTTATGAGTAAATCGCTATTAATTCCTGGCAATTTGCTGTCTGCTTCTTGCTTTGTCGTAACAACATTTGTAGCGTTATTCAACACGTCCTTAACTGCGTAAGTAGCTTGATGCTGTTTTTCTTGAGAAGCAATTGATGTGTTTTCATCTGCTTTCCTTAACACATTAATCTGAGCTGTAAACTCAGCCTTTTCTAACGACTCATCGATTTCTTTTTGTTCGTTTTTCAAACGAATGGTCATGAAATCCTGCGTAGTGTGTTCGTTTTGATTGACTTCCGTTTCATCCTTTTGTATGGTTACATTTTCACGCACTACACGTTCTTTTCGAATAATTTGTTCGTTTTCAATACCTTTTCCATCAAGAATACTATTTTGATCACTAACCGAATTCGTAGCTAAATCAATTTGTTCTTTTTGGTAATACAATTCAGAACGTTCAACAAGTTGATTATTCGTAGTCACACTTTGTTGGTAACCATATATAGCATCAACCACAGCACGATTTAAATGACGAGAAACATCTGAAGTATCCTCTGGAATATCAGCAGCTAATACAACTGCATTAATAGTAGATTTATTAGTTGAAATATTCGCTTGTTGATTGAGTTGTAAGTCGCCATCATTCGTTTGCAAGCCTTTTAATTCCTCGGTTAAATTTGTTGCTTTCTTATTCTTACGTGCTTTATCTGCCGCCTCCAATTTTGCTTGTGCATCTTGCAATGAAATTTCAGATTTAACTCCCAAATCAGCTAAAGGTTGCGGCTCTTTTTTTACAGGAACTTCAACAGGTTGTTGGGGAGTTGTTACAGGTGGAGTTGGTTTGTTTCGATTGTTGAGTTTATTTAATTGAGCGATTACAAACTTATCAGACGGTCGTAACTTCAGGGCACGATCGTATAATTTTTTTGCGTTTTTAAAATCTTTTTTATCGAAATTCTCGTTAGCTTTTGAAACAATAGATTGGTATGCCTCTTCCTCTTCCGTCGCAGTTTTTTTCGCTAAATTATCCAAACAAGCTTGTTGTCTTTTTAAAGCTATCGAATTAGACTCATCTTGCTGCAACACTTTTTCATAAGCTAATTTTGCCTCATTCCATTTGGACACTTTGTAAAAATCATCCGCTTTTTTCAATAAATCGATTATCAGTTGTTCCTTGGCTAACTTTTGTTGTTGTTCTGTTTTTTGATTATCCAACAACTGTTTCATTTCATTTATTTTTCCAGAAATTGTTTTGTCACCAGGTAGAATTTTATCAGCTGCTTCGTACTGATTCAATGCTACATCGAATTGCTTATTACTTTCAGCAACTTTAGCTTTGTTCATTAATTCTTTTTGCTGATCTAGTAACAAATTTGCAGTTGCTAAATTCGAAGCTTCTTTTTCTTGCAATGTTTTTACGTCCTTGATACGTTTATCAGTGACATCTTGATTTGGATTCAATTGTTTGGCTGCATTAAACAATGCTATTGCTTCATCGTATTTTTTAGCTATTACAGCTGATTCTGCAAGTTGCATTTTGTTTGTATAGGAAGAAAGTGCAGCTTTTTTTAGGTTTTCCTTTTCTAATAAATCCTTTGAAACAGCTAATTTCTCAATAGCATAAGAATCTTCTGGTCGTTTTTTTGAAGCTGATTCAAATAATTCAACCGCTTTTTCATAATCACGATTGTCAAATGCCGATTGCGCATCTGCAATCAATTTCTCGTAATTTTTCGCTTCCAATTGTTGCTGTTGCTCTTTCAACTGTTGTTCTTTCAATTGTTGTTCCTTCAACTGCTGTTCTTTCAACTGTTGTTCCTTCAACTGCTGTTCCTTCAATTGCTGTTCCTTCAATTGTTGTTCCTTCAACTGTTGTTCTTTCAATTGCTGTTCCTTCAATTGTTGTTCTTTCAATTGTTGTTCTTTCAGTTGTTGTTCCTTCAATTGCTGTTCTTTCAATTGTTGTTCTTTCAACTGTTGTTCTTTCAACTGTTGCTCTTTCAATTGTTGTTCCTTCAATTGTTGTTCCTTCAAAATCAATTCTGCTTCTTTGTTCGCAATAGTTTGTAAACCTTCTAAAGCTTGCGTATTGTTTGGATCTAGTTTTTTAACAGCCTCAAACTTGGCTTTAGCCGATGCTAAATCAGCTTTCCCAAGTGCTGCATTTCCTTCTGAAATCAATTGAGATAGTTGTTTTTGCTGATTTTGTTTAGCAATCAATCCGTCTACTTCATTTATTTTTTCTTGAATTCCAATTTGACTTGGATCTGCACTTTTCGCCTCAATGAATTTTGCTTTTGCCTCCGTTAATTTTCCTGCTTGTTGGAAATCAACTCCCGCTTTATAAGCAGCATCGTATTTGGCTTTCATTGCAGCCACCGCATTTTTATCATTGATTTGTTTCGTAACAAAATCCAATTTCTCTTTTGCAGCTGTTTTAGTTTTGTCTAAATTGTATGCTGCTTCAAATTTCGTTTTTGCCAAAGCCAAGTCACTCGCATCCAATGCTGCTTGACCTGATTTAAACAATGTTTCGTATTGATCTGCTTTTTCTTTTTCAGCTTTCAATGCAGTTTCTTTTTTATCAACTTCAGCCATGCGAAGAGTTGGAATAGTTGAGCTATTATCCAGTACTTTTGCAGCGTTAAACTTTTCCTTTGCAACTGATAAATCACCTGCTTTTAACGCAACATCGCCCTCGGAAATCAGTTGATCAAATTGCTTTTTCGTTGCTTCTTTTTGAGCAATGTCATTTTGTGATTTTACGACTGCATCAATTTTTAATTTCACTGCCGGATCTTTGATCAATTCATAGGCGGCATCGTATTTTGCTTTTGCTTCGTTCAGTTTAGCTGTTTTTACAAAAGCGTCCCCTTCTGCTACTAACAATTTCACTTTATTTGCTTTGTCTTGCTCACTTTTCTCTTCAGCTATTTTCGCATCAATTGCAATGAGTTTTGCGGCTGCTATAGTGTTTTTTTCGTCCAATTTTTGAACTGCAATGAAACTGTTTTTTGCTGCTAGCCATTGATTTTCACTCATTGCTTTGTTACCATCAACAATCAATTTATCAATAGCAACTTGACGTTCTTTATCATTTTGAAGTTCTGATATTTTCGTGGTACAATCTAGCTTTTTCTTGGTTGCATCAGCATTTCCAGGAAGATGCACTAATGCTTCTTCGTACTTGACTTTTGCTTCTTCGTATTTATTTTGACCAAACAAAGCATCACCAGCACCCATTGCTGTATTGAATTTTGCTTGTTTCGCTTGTTCTTCTTTTTGTTGATTTAATTTATTGGTAACATCCGTCAATTTTGTTTTTGCAGCTGGGTCATTTGGAAGTGCTTGCAACGCCTCGTTGTATTTAGCTTTTGCAGATTCCCAACTTTTTTGAGTGACAAGTACATCACCTTGTTTCATTGCTTGATCGTATTTCACTTTGTTGGCACCTTGACTTTTTTCTGCCTTCAATGCCAACTCACACTTGTCTATTTCATCTAATACGTACTGTTCTTTTTTTAATTTGTAAGCAGCTTCGTATTTATCCAATGCTTCCTCTGTTTTTCCTTGATCACGGAGAGTATTTGCTGAGTTTACCAAGTTCTTGTAATCTTGATCCAACTGAGCATTTGTTGCTGTAGTTCCTTTTTGAGCCTTCACCAACTGTTCTAACGCTGTAATTTTTTCTCCAGGTAAAGTTGCGCTTTTATCTAACTCGCTTGCTTTCTCGTATTTAGCAATTGCTTCAGTGTATTTTTCTTGTTTTTCAAGTCCTTGCGCCTCTTTGATTAACGCATTATACTGTGCATTGGATTGTCCTTTGAGACTTTCTATTTCTTTTTTTAACGACTCTTGTTTTTTAATTGTTTTTTGGGACTTAACCAAGTCCATACTCATCTTTTCTTTGTCAACAGCAGGATCATAATAAAATTCAGTTGCAGGATTTGTTTTGAAAAACGAAAAATCTATTCCAGGAACTTCTTCAAACAATGACATGGGGGATTCCATTTTCGGAATTACATTGCCACTTATCACTTCATCAACAACATTTTTAAAATCCCAGATCATAAAACGTCCTACTTTACCAGCTTTGGAAAATTCAACGCGGTATTTTTTTCCACCTGGAATAGTAAACTTGATCAATCCATTTGCATCTGAAGAAATTGTTTTAATAATGGTAGTTCCATCGTAAACCTTCAATACAATACCGCCTTCTTTGTTGTCAGTTAGTGCATTTTTTGTAGTAATTTCAACAGGAATCATTACTTGTGAAAACGCCGTATTAACTGAGAAAAGAAAACCAATTAAGCAAAGAAATATAAGTCTCATAAACTGTTTAAAAACGCTGTAAAAAATCAATAGTTACAAATTTGATTTAAATTCGTAGCTACAACATACAAATATCAACAAAAAAGTTCAGTAAATCAAGGCACATGTTACAATTTAACAGCTTAAGTTTTTGGGAAAAACAAGTTATTTTAGAAGATATCGATTTTTTAGTCGTGGGTGCCGGAATTGTTGGTACTGCAACCGCATTTGAACTCAGAAAATTACACCCATCAGCAAAAATCGTGTTGATTGAAAGAGGATACTTATCCTCCGGTGCAAGTACAAAAAATGCTGGCTTTGCCTGTTTCGGAAGTGTCACCGAATTATTAGATGATTTACAACACCAATCTGCCAATTCCGTTTGGGAAACAATTGCGATGCGGTACGAAGGATTGCAAAAATTACGCGAACGTTTTTCTGATAAATTAATTGATTACCAGCAAAATGGATCATGGGACTTAATCCATGAAAAACAAAGTAATGTCGCAAGGAATGCCTTGCAAAAAATAGTTTTTTTAAACGAAGAAGTATTCAAAATAACGGGAGAAAAAGCTTGCTTTTCGTACAATAAAAATGTTGCCGATAAATATGGTTTTCAATCAATCATTGGTGGATTTCACAACCGTTTAGAAGGGTCGATTGATACCGGGAAATTACTTCAGGAAACAACAAGAATGCTCAATGAAAAGAGCATAATATGCTTGTATGGTGTTGCTTTGAATACATTTGAATCACATGCAGATAGTATTATCCTTCAAACAAATTTCGGAGAAATAAAAACTAAAAAAATGGCAATTGCTGTCAATGGTTTTGCGCAAGAACTATTGGGAATGACTTCTGTTCAACCAGCTCGTGCTCAAGTTATTGTAACGAATGAACTAACTAACTTAACTTTAGACAGCACGTTTCATTACGATTGTGGCTACTATTACTTTAGAAATGTTGGAAAACGTATTCTATTGGGTGGCGGAAGAAACTTGGATTTTGAAGGCGAAACAACTACTAAATTTGAGCAAACAACAGAAATCATTTCAGCTTTAACCAACTTGTTAAAAGAAGTCATTATTCCAAATCAACCCTTTTCTATTGATTACCAATGGTCTGGAATCATGGGGGTTGGGAGCGAAAAAAAACCAATTATCGAGAAAAAATTGAATTATGTGGTTGGCGTACGCATGGGAGGAATGGGAATTGCAATTGGTTCGAAAGTTGGTGAAGATTTAGCACATTTATTGACATAAATCAATCATTCTTTTGTACATTGTAAAAAAACAAAAGTTATGAATGAAGCACATTTACATTTAGTAGTTAACCATTTCCCTATTATCGGTTTGATTTTAGGATGTTTGGTATTATTATCAGGGATTTTAATGAAATCGAGCGTTGTTAGGCGGGTTGGTCTATCGCTTTTCCTAATTGCAGGAATAACAGCCATTCCAGCTTTTTCAACTGGAGAAGGTGCTGAAGAAATTGCAGAAAAGTCTGTTGCCATGAACACGTGTAACGATAAATCGTCTGTTTGTCCGCCTGAAATGATAAAGAAAATGGAAGAAGAGCGTGAACATTTTATTCACGAACACGAAGAAAAAGCAGAAGGTTTGATGCCATTCATGTGGGGAATTATTGTACTTTCCTTGATCGCTGTATACTTAGAATGGAAAAAGAAATCGATGGCCTTGATTGCATCGCTTATCGTTTTAATAATCGGATTTATCGCGGCATTTTTTGCCCGTGAAGTTGGAACATCAGGCGGAGAAATTAGTCACCCTGAAATACGAAAAGGTTTTGTTTTTAGCTCTTCAGAACACGAAGACAACGATTAAAAATAATAGAATCAAATCCCAATGAAACGATGTGATTCGGGATTTTTTATTTTACTTCCGTTGGCGTTGAATCACCCGCAATATCATCTTCTGATGGCAATTCATTTATAGGGTTTTCTTCAGTAACCAGTGGTTTCACAAAAGGCTTCGGTGGTTCGAATTCCAAAGCTTGATCCAATGTGCGCGCATGTTCTTTGAACGGTTGCGCAATGTCATTGACTGAATCGTCAACCATCTTTTGTAAGTTAAAATCACCTTTGATATCCCCTCCTGATTTTCTGATTTCGTTTTGAACTTCTTGTGATGCATCTTTGATTTGACGCATCGTTCTTCCCATTGTACGTGCAATTCCAGGGATACTGTTAGCGCCAAAAAAAATAAGAATAAAAAGCATGATCAGTAAAATCTCTGACCCTGCTACATCACCAAGAAATAAAGGAATATTCATCATAACTACTTACAAAAGTAATGCTAATTCCAATATTAAAAACGTTTTCAATTACGATTCATTATTTTTAACAGAATTGATTCATTTGAAATTCATTATATTTGTCGCAAAAAAAAGAAAGCATGGCAACTACAGCTGATATCAGAAACGGACTTTGCATCAAGCACAACGACAAAATCTGTCAAATAATCGAATTCCAACACGTAAAACCAGGAAAAGGTCCTGCTTTTGTTCGTACGAAAATGCGTGTAATTGAAACAGGAAAAGTGATAGACAATACCTTTTCTGCAGGTCACAAAATTGATATTGTACGTGTTGAAAACCGCGAGTATCAATATTTATACCAAGAAGAAAGTGATTTTATCTTCATGAATAATGAAACATTCGAGCAAGTTAATATTCCATCGAAAATGGTAGAAAAACCAGCTTTCTTATTAGAAGGAATGATTTGTAATATCTTATACGATGCAAACGATGAAGTTCCAATGGTTGTAGAGTTACCAATGTATATAATTTCTGAAGTAACATACACGGAACCAGGAGTTAAAGGTGATACGGCAACTAATTCAATGAAACCTGCAACAATTGCTACAGGTGCTGAAGTAAAAGTTCCATTGTTTATCGATATGGGTGAAGTTATTAAAATTGATACACGAACAGGAGTTTACGTTGAACGCGTGAAAAACTAAGTTCAAACCATGAAAATTTAAAAAGGGAATCGCTTGGTTTCCTTTTTTTTTGTCAAAATTTCACGCTTTTGTCAACAATTATAACCTTTGCTTGTTTAAGTAGTATGAAAAAAGAAGATTTTGTAAATCCAATCGATAAAGATAAAATTACCGAAAATCCGAGTACCCTTCCCTACGCGCATCACAGCGGAAGTGCTTTGATAAAGCCAGAAGATCAAGGTAAATTGAAAGGTCGTGCTTTAAGTGCAATGGAACAACAAACAGATATTCAACTTCACCAGATATACGAACAAATGCAATTATTGGCTGAACAGGCAAAGAAATTGCAATCTAGAAAATCAATTTCAGAACGTATTTACTTGGCCGAAATGCGCTTCGAACCACTTATCAATCACGTTTACTTTTTGTACGAAAAAGAAGATGGACAACAATTGCTATCTTTGATTGGACCTGAAGATTGGGGACGTTCCAAACACAACTATACCTTCGTTGCCGAAATTCGTTTATTGGCTGACCACACGTGGGATATTCTTCGAAAAAACGAAGATTTGAACTGGGAATAGTTTACGATACCATCAATTTCTAATTAACAATCGATTAATTTTAGCTATTTTCTTGTTAAAACACGGCTTAAGAAGCTGATTTAGCTTAAATTTGCGCTTTGATTTTTTTAATTTATACAACACAAGACAATGAGTAATGCTTTGGGAAACCACATTTTGGTGGAATTTATGGGGTGCGATCCGCACATTATGAATGATGTTTCATCAATCGAACGTGATATGGTGGATGCAGCCTTAAAAGCTGGAGCAACAGTAATTAATTCAACTTTTCACCACTTTTCTCCTTATGGTGTTTCGGGTGTTGTAGTGATTCAAGAAAGTCACTTAGCCATTCATACGTGGCCAGAGTACGGTTATGCAGCAGTCGATTTATTTACTTGTGGTGAAATGGACGCATGGATTTCTTTTGATTATTTGAAAGAATGTTTCGGTGCTAAAAATTACTCAGCTTTAGAAATGAAACGTGGTGCTGTTCAGTTATTGACACGTAATGATTTTGATATTTCGTCAATGCGCCAAAAAGCTGCTGAATGGACTAATCCAGAAATGTACACTAGAAACGTTTGGTTTACAGATAAAGACGATAATCAAGCATTATCACTTCGTTATACAGGTGAAGTTTTCTTCGATGTACAATCACCTTTCCAACGTGTACGTATCTTAGAATCACCTAAATACGGTAAGATGTTGACATTGGACGATATGTTCATGACAACTGAAAAAGATGAATTCCATTACCACGAAATGATTTCTCACCCTGCTTTGTTTACTCATGGTGCGGCAAAAAATATTTTAGTTATCGGTGGTGGTGACGGTGGAACAGTGCGTGAAGTATTGAAACACGAAGGAGTTGAAAAAGTAACAATGGTTGAAATTGATGGTGCTGTTATTGAAGCATGTAAAGAATTTTTACCTTCCATTGCTGCTTCATTTGATCACCCTAAATTAGACTTAATCGTTGGTGATGGTATTGCACATGCAAAAGAAGCTGCTCCCGAATCCTACGATATTATTATTATTGACGGTTCTGATCCTGTTGGACCTGCTGAAGGTTTGTTCTCTGTAGAATTTTACAGAAATTGTTACAATGCGTTAAAACCAGGTGGGATTTTAGTTGCTCAAGGTGAATCACCAAAATTCAATGAGCATGCTTTCACAGAATTAAACGTGACTTTACAACATATTTTCGGAAAAGATAACGCACCAGTTTCGTTGTTTTATGTGCCAACATATCCAACAGGAATGTGGAGTTTCCAATACGGTTTGAAAGATGCGAAACATCCGAAAACAGTTAACGAGACTGCAACTATTGATGCATTTGTTGCTGAAAAAGGATTAAAATATTATAATTCAGATATTCACACAGCTACTTTTGCTTTACCAAACTTCGTGAAATCATTATTGAATGGAAAATAATTTTGATCCAAACGGTGTTGGAATAGCAAACGGTAATTTGTTCGGATTTCCTGTTGCTGAAAACGATGCAACGATTGTTGTGATTCCTGTTCCTTGGGATGCAACAGCTTCTTACGGTAAAGGTACAAGTGATGGCCCAAAAGCAATTTTAGAGGCAAGTACCCAATTGGATTTTTATCACCCACAATTGCCTAATGCGTGGAATACGAAAGTGTTTATGACGCCTATTTCAGATGAAATCAAGCAAATAAACGACTTGTTGTGCATTGAGGCTGTTCAATATATTGATTTTTTAGAAAATGGTGGCGTTTTAACGAATGAATCACCCTTTTATGAAAGTGTTTCTAAAATAAATGAAACATCGGAACAATTAAAAATCAATCTCAAAGAACGCAGTACCAAGTTATTAAACGAAGGGAAAATTGTAGCCGTTTTGGGTGGTGAACACAGTACGCCACTTGGGTTGATTCAAGCAATTGATGAACAAGGAAAAGACTTTGGTATATTACAAATCGATGCACATGCTGATTTGCGCGATGCGTACGAAGGATTTCAACAGTCGCATGCAAGTATCATGCACAACGTGTTATCTTCTTGTAACAATTTACAAAAACTTGTACAAGTAGGAATCCGTGATGTCGCACATTCAGAAGTTGAATTGATTGCAAACGAAGCTCGTGTCACAACATTTTTTGATTGGTCGTTGAAAGAACGTTTGTTCAATGGTGAATCGTGGCAATCAATCGTCGCATCCATTATCAATGAATTACCTCAAAACGTATACATTTCTTTTGATATTGACGGATTACACCCATCACTTTGTCCCCATACAGGAACGCCAGTTGTTGGAGGGTTTGAATTGGAACAAATCAATTATTTGTTTTTTCAATTAGTCGAAAGCGGACGAAAAATAGTTGGGTTTGACTTGAACGAAGTAGCTCCAGGTGAAACAGGCGATTGGGACGCAAATGTTGGTGCGCGCGCTTTGTGGAACTTAATTTGTGCAACTGAGAAAAGTAGACTTGTCAATTATTGATAAAAATTCACATAAATAAAAGCGCATTCAATTTGGATGCGTTTTTTAGTTTACATTCGTGGTATAATTTGATTGTATGAACAAACTTATTAAGTTGATTTTTGGAGTAACACTTTCTTGTTGTGTTCTTTTATTTGTTGGATACTATTTCAAATTGTGGGAATTAACAACCATACTCCCCTATTCAATTGGACTTTTCCAATTGTCGTTTGTTTCACTTGCAACACTGCAAACAAAAGGAATGCATTGGATTCAATTAAACCGAGTAATGCTATTTGCTAATGGTTTTTTAATCGGTTTTTACTTGATTGACATCATTCAATTTGACGATTATTGGAAAATCATGACCATTGCTATGGGATTAGCATTGATAGCTTGTTTAATGAGTCAAACACAATCTGATTTCCATTCAAAAAAAGTACATTACACCCAACAAATAATTGGTGTTTTCTCATTCGTAAGTTTATTGAACAGTACATTTAATGACAAAACATACATTCCTAGTATCGTTGGAATAAGTATGATGTTTTTGATAGTCGCATTAGGATTGCTTCAGTTACGCACAAAATTAACTGCTAATTCGCAATAAACGTCCCGAAACCGACCAGTCTATCCAACCAATAGGGCGTGTTATCAATGGAAGTAATGACTACTCCTTTACTTGAACTCGCATGAATCATTGTCAATTCTTGACCTTTTTCAGAAACAATAATTCCTACATGTGAAATCCCTGATCCGCTGTCGAAAAAAACTAAATCACCCTTGCGTACATTTTTTCTATCTACTTTTCGAGCTAATTGGTATTGATCAACAGCTCTTCTCGGAAGTTCCTTTTTGAAAGCCGCAAAAACATAACTCGTGAAACCTGAACAGTCAAATCCAGCAGTGTCGACACCTGCCCATTTGTAAGGAATTCCAAGTTGTTGATTCGCATACGTTATTACGTCATTACGGAACTTTACGGTAGCTTTTGATTCTACAAAATCCGGGTAATTTGTTGTTGCTGGGGTAGTTTTAATGATCGGCACCCCCACTTTATCTGGAATATCATCAAATAATTGATCCAAAATCTGCTTCAATTCATCGTATTGTTTGGTGTTTCCTGCAGTTTTGTATGCTATCAATTGAGTATTCAGATAGGATTTCAAATCAACCAATTGATTCAAATGTGCGTGAATAACTTTTGAAGCATCTGGCGAAGCGAGTACTTTTAAATACAAATCACGTGCTTCTCCAAGTTCGTAATGTTTTAACTGAATTTTTTTTGAAGTTGTTGCAAGTCGCATCAAGGACAAACTTTTATAAAACGTCGGTTGTATCGAAAAATCGTATTCAGGCTTATTCAATAATTGATTTGCTTTGCGATAAACCAATCCGTAATGACCTTGTTCGTAATAAACTTCCAATTTATCAAGCACTCTATTTTGAGTAAATGCCTGAAAAACAACAAAAAGAAAAACAACTGATACAACGAATTTCATGAAAGCTCTATTTATTAAACCAAATTACAAATTTTGTATATAATACAATTCAACAAAGCATAAACAGTATATTGTTCGTAACCTGTTTCTTTTGGACATTACTGATGTCTGCTAAAAAAATGTTAATTTCATTATTACTGCTGGCTTTTCGTTATTTTAGTACTTTAATATTTATTACAACATGAAGAACATCCTTATTCTATTTATTTGCTTCACAATTAACGCTCTTGTTTTTGCGCAACAAGTAGGTGACATCAAACAAGTTAATCCCATTTCTGGAGGAAATAGAATTGATGAATTATTGATGAACATCAACCGTCTTTATGTGGATGATGTAAAGGAAAACGAACTAATAGATGCCGCAATCATTGGCATGTTGGAAAAATTAGATCCACATTCGACATACATATCCAAAGACGATGTGGACGACGCGAATCAACGTATTGAAGGTAATTTTGTTGGGATTGGTATTCGTTTCCAATTATTGAAAGACACCTTAATGGTTGTGGAAACAATTCCAGGAGGACCGTCAGAAAAAATTGGACTGAGAGCAGGGGACCGAATTATTGCTGTTGATGGTAAATCGATAGCTGGAGTAGGATTAAAAAATAGTCAGGTACGCGAAAAGTTAATGGGTGATTTAGGTTCGAAAGTAGCAATCGATGTGAAACGAAATGGCCAAAGCAAACCGCTTAACTTTACAATTACTCGCGATAAAATCCCAGTAAATTCAGTTGATTGTGCGTATATGGTTGCGCCTGGAATTGGTTATATCAAACTAAACACATTTGCGCGTACTTCTCATGAAGAGTTATTGAAAGGTTTCTACCAATTAAAAAGTGTAGGAATGGAAAGCCTTATTCTTGACTTACAAGGAAATGGTGGCGGATTGTTACAAGCGGCACAAGTTATAGCTGATGAGTTTTTATCTGAAAACAAATTAATCGTTTATTCCGAAGGTCGTGTACAACCACGTCAAGAATTAACTGCACGCTACCCTGGAAATTGGGAAAGTGGTAAGTTAGTTGTGCTTATAGACGAAAACTCTGCTTCTGCTAGCGAAATTCTTGCAGGTGCAATTCAAGATTGGGACAGAGGAATTTTAGTTGGTCGCAGAACATTTGGAAAAGGATTGGTTCAGCGTCCTATCGATTTATCTGATGGATCAGTCGTGCGACTAACAATTGCACGTTTTTATACGCCTACTGGACGTTTTATTCAAAAACCTTACACCGATTTGGACGCATATGAAAACGATAAAATTAATCGTTTGAAACATGGTGAATTAATGCATTTGGATAGTATCAAATTTCCTGATTCATTGAAATACAAAACAAGAATTACAGGAAGAACAGTTTATGGAGGTGGTGGTATCATGCCCGACTTTTTTGTTCCTCTTGACACAACCTACATCACTAATTTCTACAGAGATGTTGCAGGAACAGGTGCTTTCAATTCGTTTTCATTGACGTATGTGAATGAAAATCGTGATCGTTTAAAAACCGATTATTCATCGATTGAAAATTTCAAACAACACTTCGTTATTGACAAAAAATTGATGGATGATTTTTTAAATTATGCTTATAAGGAAAACAAGAAAATTGTAATGAATGAATCGGAATACAAAAAGAGTAAATACATCATGGAACTACGCTTGAAAGCTACAATTGCTCAGGATTTATTTGGGCTTGATGGTTTTTATTACATTTTCAACGATTCAAACGACATGTTGCAAAAAGCAATATCCATTTTAAATTCAAAAGAGTATAAAAAAGTAAAATTAGCAACGAATTAAGTCATGAAAAAAACGATTTTTAGTTTATCGGTATTAGTTGTTTTGGGTGCTTGTTCATCGAATGATGCTACAAAAAAAGACACTGAAATTCAATCAGCTATTGAGGCAGGAGGTGAAAACGATGTGAATTACACCAAAGAAAACGCTGCTGAATTAGCTGAAATAGAAAATGATCTAGCTGAAGAAGCAGCCAATTTCACCACCTTAAAAGTTGACAAAATAACACATAACTTTGGAACAATTTTATTAGGTTCAGAAAACACGTGTGAATTCGTCGTAACCAATACAGGTAAAAAACCTTTGCTCATCGCTAACGTACAAGCAAGTTGTGGTTGTACAACACCTGAAAAGCCAGAAGGTCCAATTCAACCTGGAAAAAGTGATGTTATTAAAGTAGGATTCAAACCCAGTTCTCGTTCAAATGACAAAGAATATGTATCCAAAACTGTGACAATAACAGCAAATACAGAACCGCGGTTAACTGTTGTTACGATTAAAGCGATTGTGGAGTAAATAAATAATTATGGTAGAAAAAGAAGAAGTAAAAGAGTATTACGATGATTTTATAAATCACCAAGAAAAAATAGGCATCTCAACAAGACAGAGAATAATTGCCAAAAATGTAAAAAAAATTGGCGTTAAAAAAAATTCAAATATCCTTGAAATAGGCTGTGGAATTGGTACTGTTAGCAAATTATTAATTGATTTAATACCAAATGGGGAATTTGTTGGATGTGATATTTCTCCAAAAAGCATTTCATATGCTAAGCAATTTAACCCAAATAATAATGCGACATTTATTGTTACCGACATGTCAGATTTTACACATGATTTGAAATTTGATCTTGTTGTATTTCCAGATGTTCTAGAACATATTCCTGTTGATCAACATTTTAAATTATTTGAAAATGTTGCGCGAGTTTGTTCTTCAAATGCAAAATGGTACATAAATATTCCTGAACCTTATGCATTGAATTACATCCGTGAGAATAATCCTGAATTGTTACAAATCATCGATCAATCTTTATCAATGCAAGACTTGTTAAATAATGTTTATCCGCATGGATTTGTTGTTGAAAGTATTATTCCTTATTCAATTCACATGAGTTCACCAAATTATTTGAAAATCATTTTCACAAATAATCCAACAGTTGAGAAACTAACATTGAGGAATAAATTTGTAAATATTTGGCAAAATTTCACTTCAAAAATATAATTGAATGAAAAGAAAACTTGTTTATTATCATATTGGAACATCAACTTTTATTGAAAAGGATATTGAACTTCTAAAAACAGAATATGATGTACAAGTGGAATACTTTGACACAATAAATAAATACAAATTACCTCTTGAATTAATTAAACAATTTTTTAAATTAATTACATTAAAAAAAGATACTATTGTAGTTTCTCAATTTGCAGGCTTTCATACAGCCTTGCCATCTTTTTTTGATTTTCTAAAAAAACTAAAAACAGTAATCGTATTAGGTGGAACTGATTGCGTTCATTTTCCTTCAATCCGTTATGGTAATTATGATCGTTTTTTTTTAAGAATATTTACTAAATATAGTATTAAGAATGCAAGCTTATTGCTTCCAGTAGATGATTCGTTAATTCGTTACAAATATAATTATCAACCTGATGATCGATCTGAACAAGGCTACGAAGTTTTTTGCGGGAAAATCAATGGTAATGTTGAAGTAATTTATAATGGTTATGACGATTCAAAATGGAGGAATTCTACAAATAAAAGAGAGAAAAACTCTTTTGTTACAATTGGTGCACGATTAAATAGCAGGTTTGGTTTTCAACTTAAAGGTATTGACTTAATTATTGAAGTAGCTCGGTTAAATCCTAATTCAAAATTTTATATTATTGGAGGGAAAAACTTAGAAGTTTCTAATAAGCCAACAAATGTTATTTTAGTCGATAAAATACCAAATAATGAATTAAATGAATTTTTACAAAGCAAGGAATTTTACCTTCAATTGTCTATGTCTGAAGGATTCCCTAATGCGCTTTGTGAAGCAATGCTAAGTGGTTGCATCCCTATTGTTTCAAATGTTGGTGCTATGCCGAAAATTGTAAAAGAAACTGGCTACATACTACCTAAAAAAGATATTAATCTTTTAGATACTATTATAAAAGAGACAATTGCATTCGATTCGGAAATGAAAATGGCCTTAAGTGAGAAAAGTCATAATAGAATTAAAAACAACTTTACATATTCTTCAAGAAAAGAAAAAATTTTAAACACAATAAAAAAAGCATGCAATTAATTTATTTACACGCTTTTTTTATAATTATGAGATGGTTAAAATTTACTTATTTACAATAATTTTTTTCTCTACTATTGCTTCTTGATTAATAAAGGTGATAAAATATACTCCATTTTCTAAATCAATTAAATCAATATAATCCAAGCTATTAAGATCCAATGTGTTTTCAAGAACAATCTTCCCTTTTACATCCTTTACAATAATTCCAAAATTTGAAGAACTGAAATTTGATGAAGTAGATACATATAATTTACTGTTTGTTGGATTTGGATAAATTGTCAAATTTTTATCCTCAATTTCATTTATGTTTAAATATAAATTGTATAATTCATTAATTTCCGTGTCACTTAATGCACAATTGTAAATTCTTATATCATCAATTTTCCCTTTAAAAAATCGATCTAAATTTCTACTACAACCAACAAGTGCATAAGGGTAACCTATCGATGATGATAGCATATTTGTTCTAGAAACAGAACCAATTAAATTACCATTTAAAAAATATTTTATTGTACTTGAACTGATTGATAATACAACATGATACCATGTGTTTGTGACCGCATTTGTATAATAATTTAAATTTGCACCAGCTAAGTGCATTAATTGATTTACACCAGCGATTCTGTTTATATAAACACCGGTAACACCATATTGTAAACTTGAATTGTCTGAAATAAATGGATATGATCCAGGATTTGGAATTCCTGTTGTTGGGTATTCCTCAACATTAATCCACATAGACAATGTTCTTTCATAAAAATCAAAATCAGAAGGTAATTCTAAATAATCTGAAAAGCCATCAAAATAGAACGCACCATTAGGATTGCCATATCTGTCGCTCGTGCTACTTGCGCCATGATTAGTTCCGTCTAAAGAATTTACAGATTGATCTATTACATCACCGTCAAGTTTGTAATGAGCAATCAAACAATTAGACTGTGCAGTTGATTTGTTAGTGAAAAAACAAATCATTGAGATTGATAAAATTAAGATTTTCATGATATTGATAATTAAAGTGATAAAAAATTATTTCTATTTAGTAATTGATATATTTAGGTAATCAGGGATTATATATGATGGAATAGCAAAGCCAACACCTTCCGTTGCATATCCTACTAGTTTTGCTTGGATTACACCATGTAAGTTGCCTGCTTTATCAAACAAAGGGCCTCCACTATTCCCGCCATTAATACTAATGCTTAATTGTAAGACATTTTTATTTTTTGTTTTTCGTTCATTAGAAATCATTCCTGAAGTTACGGTCTGTCCAAGTTCAATTGATTTTGGAGCACCAATTGTATAAATTTGCTGAAGGTTTTTAAATTCTTTCGTCGGCTTTAATAAAAATGCTTTTTCAAAATTATAGTCCACTTTTAACAAAGCTATGTCTTGCGCTCTATTGTAACGAACTACTTTCGCCGCTAATTCTTGTCCATTTGAAAGAACGACCTTAAAACTTTCAAGTTGATCAAATGTATTTCCTGCAATTACATGGAAATTTGTTAGTATATAACCATCATTTGAGATAGCAAACCCTGATCCATGACCTTTGTCTTTTCTTTTAATTATTACACTCGCAAGGCTTGCCTCTTTTAACTCTTTAACAATGGCAATCGGTTCATTTATCGTTAATCTTTCTTCATTAAACGAAAAATCAACATTCATTTCAATATTTTTTAAAAATGCATCTGATTTTCTTAATTTGAAATAACTTCTATCAACGGCATCATTATAAACTTTTTCGTATTCAGCCCCAACATATTTAGGCGTAAACTCTCCCGAATATTCATAAATACTAACCGAATCTAACGACTCACCATAGGAGTTTTTAATGTACCATTCGATCGTTAAACCCGCTTTAAAAAAATTTTCTGTTTTGGAACCAATATAGAATCTAAATAAATCAACTTTTCTAATTTCACCTGCTATGAGCATGGTGTTATTATTGTCTTGAAACACTTTATTTATTGTATCATAGTATTCTGTTTTCTTTAATATTTTGTATAAACTTTCTGAAAATTGCAAATTATTCATCTTTAATTGCGTTTCTTCAATCATTCGTTTTTTTTGCGATTCACTTTGGTTGATCAGATCGATTGCATTACTGTTTTTTCTTTCTTCAACAGCTAATCGCATGTTTTCATTAATATCTCCTTTAGAACTGATTAAATACTCTTGAATATCTTGATTTTTATCATTGATATTCAAGTTTATTTCCGAAATATTAATATATTTTTGATTTTCAAGTCGCTTTTCCAATTTATTGGAATTTTCAAACTTCATTTCCTTGTTATAAACAAATGTTTTATCATCTGTAAATCCCATAATTGAAATAAGAAATGGTATGTCTAATAATAGTAAAGGATATGCTAATGCTGTTTTTTTCTTCGGTTTCATAACGATATGTTCATCTTGATAACCAGGCGTTTGTAAAACGATTTGTTTGTACCTTGTTTTTTCTACTTTTAATCGAAATTCACTACCACTTCCTATTTCTACGTTATCAGCAAAAACAACAGAATTTTCATTTGTTGAAGAAATCGAAACCGATTGTTTTAATGGGATAAAAATATAGTTGCAAGAACTGATTGAAAATGATGTGATTATCAACCAAATAACACTGTTTATTTTGTTCATTTTTTTCTTTTTAGATGCAAAAATTACTTATTATCGAATGAAATATTCAAAAATTCAGGTATGATGTATGCAGGAATAGCAAATGCAATTCCTTCTGTTTCATAACCTACTAATTTGGATTGAATTACACCATGCAACATCCCTGTTTTATCAAATAATGGTCCGCCACTATTCCCACCATTGATACTCATGTTTAATTGGATGAGGTTATTTTTATTGGCTTTTCGTTCGTTTGAAATCATACCCATCGTTACTGATTGACCTAATTCAACAGATTTAGGCGCCCCAATTGTGTAAACATCTAGTAAGTTCTTGAATTCTTTGGTGGATTTCAGTAAAAATGCTTTTTCAAAATCATAATCAACTTTTAACAGTGCGATATCACAAGCTCTGTTATAACGAACAACTTTTGCATCAAGTTCATCCCCATTGGAAAGCACTACTTTAACTTCTTCCAATTGATTTATATTTTCCCCTGCAATCACATGGAAATTTGTTAAAATATAACCATCATTTGATACGGCAAATCCTGATCCGTGACCTTTGTCTTTTCGTTTAACAATAACACTCGCTATACTTGCGTCTTCAACTGCTTTCACAATAGATTTTGGTTGAGTTATTGACATTTTTTCATCTTTGGATGAAAAATCAGTATTCAATACTATATTTTTTTGAAACTCATTGGTTTGTCTCAGTTTTAAATAATTATTTATTACTGCATCACTGTAAATACCTTCAATATTTGCAATTTTGATATATTTATGAATATATTCACCTGAATATTCATAGGTGTAAACAGAGTCTATAATTTCATTGAAAGTATTTTTTATATACCATTGAATTCCAATTCCGGCAATATTTAATCCTGCTGAATTTAAGAATTTTCTATAAATAGAAAACATATCAATCTTTCGAATTTCACCATCAAGTAATATTGTGTTATTATCATCTTGGAAAACCCTATTCAGTGTGTCAATGTATTCCGTTTGTTTTAGTGTTTTCTTTACCGCACGTACATATAAATCTTCTTTTTCGTTGACATCTTCCTTAACAAGCGTATTGTTGATTTTAGTTTTCTTATTATTTTGTAATTCAATTTTTCTTTCTGCAACTGCTTTATTAATTATATCTGAAATTTCACCTTTTGAACTTATCTCATATTGTTGAAAATCATTTTTGTTTTTTAAATTTATTTTGATATTGTCAATCATTATAAATTTTTCACTTCCATTCTTTTTATCCAATTTAAATGAATTTTCAAGTATCCATTCTCTTTTGTAATTAAATGCTTTACTTAATGAAATATTAGCAATTCCTATTAAAAAAGGTACATCTAATAAATACAAAGGATAAAAAGCTGCAGGGCGCGAGTAAGGTAATATTACCACATATTCGTCTTTATAACCAGGTGTTTGAACCACTATTTGTTTAGTACCATTTTTTTTTACTTTTATGTTTATATTTTTACCTCGTCCGATTTCATACTCATTTTCAAAAACAACAGCTTCCTCATTAATTGTAGTAATATTTATTTTCTGTTTGTTCGGAAGAAAAAATCCTGTACAAGAATTCAATAAAAAGGCTGTTAAAATCAAATAAATAGATGTGGGAAAATTTCTCATAATTGAATTTTTAGTAAGTTTTAGAAATAAATTATTTAGCGATTATAATATTCAAATAGTCAGGAATTAAATACGAAGGAATTGCAAATCCAACACCTTCTGTGGCGTAACCAACAAGTTTTGATTGAATTACACCATGCAACAAACCATTTGAATCAAACAATGGTCCTCCACTATTTCCTCCATTGAGACTCATACTTAATTGAAGTACAGAATTATTATTAGCGTTACGTTCATTTGAAAGCAATCCTTTAGTAATTGATTGCCCCAACTCGATAGATTTTGGAGCACCGATCGTATACACTTCTTGTAAGCTTGTGAAATCTTTCGACGACTTCAATGCAAATGCTTTTTCAAATTGATAATCCACTTTTAATAAGGCAATGTCGCGAGCTCTGTTGTAGCGAACAACTTTTGCATCTAATTCTTCACCATTGGAAAGTATTACTTTGATTTCTTCCAATTGATCAGTAGATTTCCCTGCAATTACATGAAAATTAGTTAAAATATAACCATCGTTTGAAATGGCAAATCCAGAACCATGTCCGTTGTCGTTTCTTTTGATAATAACACTCGCTAAGTTTGCTTCTTCAACCGTTTTTACGGAAGATTTGGGTGTGAAGATTGATAATTTCTCATCTTTCGAAGAAAAATCAGTATTCAAAGTAATGTTATTTTGAAATTCCTTTGTTTCTATGAGCTTTAAGTAATTTCTTTCTACAGCATCAAAATAAAATGGATCAGCTAATTTCTCTTTATTGTAGGTTGAAATAAAATCACCTGAATATTCATAAACATAAACAGAATCAAGAATTTCATCATACGTATTTTTAAAATACCATTGTATACCTATTCCAGCTCGATACAAACCACTTGAATAAGTTGCGTATATTCTATGAACAGTGAATTTGTCAACCTTTCGAATTTCTGCTTCTAAAACTAAGGTATTGTTATTATCAAGAAATACATTATTTGTCGTATCAATGAATTCTGTTTGTTTCAATAGTTTAAAAATATTTTTAGAAAAATCTGTATCATCACTCTTTATTTGGTTTTCATTTTTGTTGTTCGTTAACTTGTTTTGATTGATAGCTTTTTTTTGTGCTTTTTTTGCATTTTTTTCGTCATTTATTTCACTATATATTTTTCTTTCTGAAACAGCTTCATCAATCATATCAGCAACTTCTCCTTTTGAATATATATAATATTCTTGAAGGTCTTTGTTTTTGTCATTGATATTTAGTTTAACAGCTGTAAAATCTATGTATTTTTCAGTTTCAAGTCGTTTATTTAGTTTATACTTGTTTTCAAGTTGCCAAACAGATTTATAATCAAACGTTTTATTGAAATCTGCAAAGCCAATAAATATTATAGAAGGACAATCCAATATTAGATAAGGGTAAAATAATTTATGTTTTTTATAAGGCATCATTACAACGTTTTCATCTTTGTAGCCTGGTGTTTGAACAACTAATTGTATTGCACCTTTTTTCTCAACATTTAAAGAGAAATTTGTCCCTTTACCAATTTCGTTTTTGTCTTTAAAAACTATCGAATTTTCGCCGGTACATGTAACATTAACTTTTTGATTACTGGGTGTTAAAATCAAATTACATGAGGAAATAAACAAAACTAAAGCCAGTAAAATGAAATTTGAGGTCTTTGTCATAGTAGGTGTTTTCATAAACATATTAGACATTATTATACTTTATATATTAGTAACAAACCTACTGTTAAATTACATTTCTTGTGTGCTGAAATAAAATTTATAGTATAAATACTAGTAATTTATAGAACAAGTTCTATTTTATCTTTAAACTTGGTCTGCAATTAATAAATACTATAAATTTGAGTTTCACTATTAGTCATTTTTTTTTTCACAAAATCTAAAGTTGGTTTTGTGGAAATAGATACCGATGAACATTGAATAAATCGATAACAAGCATAACACATTGAGAAATTTCTTTTTAACATTCTTGGCATTAAGTTTCACCAGTTACTATTTCCCCATTATTATTCTAATAATCAATCTGTTGAAATTCAAGAAAACTTCAAGATTTGATCGCTGGCTTTATGTTTTTATTTCATACAATGCGCTCATTGTATGTGCAGAACAATTTTTTCTATATGGAAACATTCAAAGTTTCAACCCCATTTATAACGTTCAAACTATTGTCGATTTTTTCTTTTTATTCACATTGCTTGTTATACTTCTAGAAGAAATAAAAATCTCCTGCTCGATTTTTAAAATTATCGCATATTCATTTATAGTATTGAGTGTTGTTGATACATTCTTCATACGTGATTTGTATTCAAATAATTATTTTGAAACAATATTTTCTAAATTTCTTGTGATCGTTCTGGCATTTTACACTATCTATCAACTTGAATTACAAAAAAAAATTAATAAGGGAAAAAAGATTTTTGTGTATACGCTGTTAATCTATGCTTGCTCAACTTTCACAATTTCTCTTTTTGAAGAGTATTTTCGCAGTAAAGATAATGACCAATTATATATAATTTGGTCTGTGCTTTTTCTGTTGACCATCTTGTATAATCTATTTCTAACATTATCGTTGTGGAAATTGAAAAGATAGTTTTCAAATAAAATTATATTGATGAAGTAATGAAGAATTTATTTTTGTGTTGATCTTTTTATGTACGAATATTTTAATACGTTAATAAATATTGGATTATCTAGTTACCACGTGCCTTTGTCACTAGTAATCTTTATGTTTTTTAAAAAAAATGAGTTTTCAAAATATGAAGTTTCACTTTTTTTTCTTGTTTCATATAATGCCCTAATAATATTAATTGATCAGTTAATATTGGATGGACATATTGATAACTACAATCCAATATATAACATTCAAACGATTATTGATTTTTGTACAATCGTTTTTATTTTTTCAAAAATTCTGGAAAATACGCAACAAAAATTATTGAATTTGTTGAAATATATAATTGTTATATATCTTTCAATAGGTATCCTTGAATTAGTATTCATCAATGATCTATTTTCTATAAATCTTATCAGTAATAATCTTGCTAAATTTATAATTATAATTATTGCACTAATAACAATTTATTTATCTGAAATCAAGACAACCATAACGACCAGTCAAAAAATATTCACTTATACGTTGCTTTTTTATTCCATAACAACCTTTTCAATTTCCCTTTTTGAGGAATTTATTCGACTGAAAGTGAATTATATTTTATACACATTATGGTCAATAAATATTTTACTTACAATTTGTTACAACCTATTCCTTACACTATCCATATGGAAATTGAAAAGATGATTCTACTAAAGTATTTCATGATAACAACCCTAAAAAGTTAATTTCGTATTTAACTATGGAAGATATTTTTCACTTATTACTCAAAGCAGGGCTGATTAGTTATTATTTACCTTTTCTTTTAGTACTGTATCTTTTATTAAAAAAAGGTAAGCAATTCACTTCATTTGAACGACTGTTGTTTTTCTTTATCAGTTATAATGGAATTGCAATAATAATTGAACAGTTTGTTTTAACAGATCGTTTTAAGAACTTTAACCCTATTTTCAATAGCTTAACTATTATTGATTTTTGCACAATCATTGCAATTTTTTCAAAAATTTTACATGAAGCGGGTCCAAAAATATTGAGATTACTGAAATATTTCACTTTCATTTGTTTGTCAATCAGCATTATTGAATTATTGTTCATAAATGATCTGTTTTCAATCAATATCTACACGAATAGTATCTCTAAATGCCTAATAATCGTCGTTGCAAGTATTACAATTTATTTATCTGAAATTAAAATAACCATTACTCAAAGTCAAAAAATAGTTACCTACACGGTTTTTGCAAATAGTATATTGACACTTCCAATAGCATTGTTTGAACAAGTTATACGTCTAAATGAAAGTAACTATTTAGTCATTATTTGGTCGTTGAATATCTTTTTTACGCTATTTTTTAACCTATTTCTAACATTATCACTTTGGAAATTGAAAAGATAATAGTACAAATGTGTTTAATGACAACAAACCTAAACCTTTAATTTCGAAATAAATATGATCGAATTTTATGAATTTTTATTGAAAGCAGGGCTGATGAGTTATTATATACCATTGCTATTTGTACTGCATCTTATTGTAAAAAAAGGTAGACGGTTCACTTCTTTTGAACGATTGTTGTTTTTTTATGTCTTTTATAATGGAATTGTAGTATCAGTAGAAGATTTTATTTTGTATGGTCACATCAACAATTTCAACCCTATTTACAACATCTTAACAATTATTGATTTTTGCACAATCATTGCAATTTTTTCAAAAATTTTACATGAAGCTGGTCCAAAAATATTGACATTACTGAAATATTTCACTGTCATTTGTTTGTCAATCAGCATTATTGAATTATTGTTCATAAATGATCTATTTTCAATCAATTTATACACGAATAGTATCTCTAAATTTTTCATCATCATCATTGCCGTTATTGCGATTTATCTTTCTGATATCAAAATCAAAATAACTAGAAGTCAAAAAATATTCTCTTACACAATCCTTTTTTATAACATTGTAACTTTACCTATTGCGTTATTCGAAGAATTTATACGTCAAATTATTAGTGACTATTTTTTCAATATTTGGTCGATGAATATCTTTTTTGTTATATCATATAACCTATTACTAACCTTATCGTTATGGAAACTGAAAAAATAATATTTCAAGCAACTTTATTGAGTATTGTATTGCTAACGTCTTTGATATTGTTTTTTATATTCCTTATCAAAAGCAGTACCAACAAAAGAAAGGCAGATTTGGCAAACTTTGAATTAGCTTTTAAAAACAAAGAATTGGAGCAATTAAATGCTGTTATTGTTGCACAAGAGAAAGAACGAGCAAAAATTGCCAGTAATTTACACGATGAAGTTGGTTCAATCTTATCTATGGCGCAACGAAATTTAGACTTTGTCATGAAACAAATGGCTGCAGATGCCCCGTACAAAGATGAGTTACAATTCTCATTGACAACTATTGATCAAAGTATCACTACAATTAGAAATATTTCTAACAGCATGCTACCCCATTTTTTAGTGAAATTTGGTTTAATCAAGTCCTTGCAACGATTGGCATATCAAACAGAAGCTTCCCTTAATAGTCCTTGTCCCTTTTCAACAAACTGTACCGATGATTTTGAAATAGACAAACAACAGGAAATTCATTTGTATGCAATTTTACTTGAAATCGTAAACAACACCCTTAAACATGCGCATCCACATTCCCTTCAATTGCAACTTTTGAAAAATAAGGAAAAACTAGCACTTTCCATTCAACATGACGGCGTTGCAATCAATCAAGAAGAATATGAACACCTTTTAAATCACAGTGAGGGTGTTGGATTGTCGTCAATCGTAAATCGATTAGCTATAATTAAGGGGGAAATAAACTATTCAAAAACACCGTTAGGAGGTGTAATTACTGTTGAAATGCCACTCTAAAAACCGAATCATGAATCAACAAATAGATAACATGAAAAAAGTACCAATTCGTATTGCTCTTGTTGAAGATCATACAATTGTGCGGCAAGCATTAGCTAATTTATTAGCTAAAAATGATCGCATCGCTATTACTATCGAAGCCGAAAACGGGCAAGATTTCTTAAATCAACTGGCAACAAACAACGTGGATGTTGTCTTACTTGACTATGAAATGCCCATATTAGATGGTCGAAATACTTTAGCTATACTTCAACGCGACTATCCTTCCGTAAAGTCAATTTTACTTAGTATGTTCGAAGACCCTTGGATTGTCGCTTCATTAATTAGTGAAGGTGCAAATAGTTATCTCAAAAAGAATTGTTCGTATGATGAATTGATTCAAGCTATCATAGATGTGTTTGAAAATGGTGCTCATCACAATGAATTAGTAACTAATTCACTTGTTCAAACCAAAATTGAAAACAACAAAAAAGATGAGAATATCACCAAATATAAGTTAGGTGTTCGTGATGAAATCATTTTAACATTAATATGTGACGGCAAAAAAAGTGAGGAAATTGCTGAATTGTTGTTTTTATCTAAAAAATCAATTGATGCATTACGAATTGATTTACTAAAACGATTAGGGGCAACAAATACAGCTAATTTGGTTACAAAATGTATGTTGTTAGGATTATATAAACCACGAACTGAAGAGGAAATCAAAGCCTTTGAAGTTGCACTTCGATCAAAACGAATAGCATTGCGTAAAAAAATCTAAATTGAGAAAGTAGAAAGATTTGAATACTCTCTAGTATTTTTTTTGAGAACTTCACTATTAAAACCCAACATTACAAAAAGATTGCGACGAATTATTCGTTCATTTGAGATCATTTTTAAAAATCTAGTTAGGTCACAAAACTAGCTGTTTTTGGAATTGTTTTCAGTTAGTTTTTTTATTCTTCTCATTGAAGCTGCATATTGTTCGTTCATTATTTCTTGCTCAATTTCCATGTCTGTTCTAGGAGTGTAAAATCCATTTAAAATAGCAACTCTCATGAGTTGATTGGCAGACTTAATATTCAACTTCTTCATTATTTTGGTACGGATCAAATCGACATTTTTCTTGGAAGTCGGTAATTGTTTGCTGATGAATTCACTGCTACGTCCATCACAAATCATTTTTATGATAATCAAATCTCTTTCAGAAAGATCAAATTGAGATTTTTGCAACGAGATTTTACGTTTGGAAGAGACATCGTTCAAAACAGCATTATTCATTTGTGCGTTTGTGTAAGGTACGTTTTTGTGGACCGTTTCTATTGCTTGTTCCATTTCTTCAATCGAGCATTCTTTTAATAAATATGCGTCAATTCCTTCAGCCATCAAATCAAAAATAATTTCTTGATCTTCAAACATTGTTAACATCACAATTTTGACTTGGGAACCAATTTTCTTCAGTGCTCGAACTGTTTGAACCCCATTCATGATTGGCATCTCTAAATCGAGTAATACGACATCGACAGAATTTTCAGCAATTTTATCTAAAAACTCTTGACCGTTTGAAGCTTCAATGACAACGTTATAATTTTCTTTTTCATTCAGCATTTTAACTAATGCTTTTCGAACTACTTGATGGTCTTCAACAATTGCTAGTCTGATATTATTTGATGCTGCCATTTTTTTATTTTAAATCGAAACAACGAATTTTATTTCACCCAGTGTATTATTCCGTTGAAATGTTAAATCGCCATTTATTATGTTTAAACGATACCGAATATTTTCCAAGCCTAAGTTTTCAGTTTCTTTTGATAGCGCAATATAATCACGCTGAGATAATGCGATACCGTCGTGTTTTAAAATGAATAGTAATTGATTCCCTTCGAGATTCAACGTCATGCCAATAGTTGTTGGAAAACTGTGTTTTAATAAATTAGTAATCAATTCGTTTCCAATATAGAAAATATTTGTCATTATTTCTTCCGAAAATTCTGAATCGTTACTTAAATTACTTTCAAATGTAAACGTTACGTTCAGTGATTCAGATTTGGTACTTCCTATACGCTCCATTGCTTTTGCCAATCCAAATTTGAGTAAATAATGAGGTATTAAATCTTTGGTGATTAAACGAAGTTGATCGATTGATTCTTTCAAAAATGATTCCGTGTATGCAAGACTTTCAATGTCTACTTCTCCTCCACTTGCTTTGGTTTTCAATTGTAACATATTCTTGTGTACAATTGATAACAGTGCTCCAACTTCATCGTGTAATTTTCTGGCTATAACAGAACGTTCCTTTTCTTGAATGGTAATTGCTATCTCGAATTTTTCAATTTCTGATTTTATTTTCTCTTCTTCAATCAGCTTTTCAGACAATTCCTTTATTTTTTTGTTTTTTCGCGCAAACAAAAACATGCCTGTTATCATAAAAGCTGAAAACAACATACCAAAAAGGACTATTAAAATTATTTGACTTTTTTCAACCATAATCCGCTGGTAAATGTTAAATTAAGTAATAAGGTAATGGAAGCATGAATCAAGAAAAAACTATCAAATAGTTCATTTGATCTATGGATTTGCTCTTCGAATAATGAATAGAAAAATAATACCGAATAATAGAACGTTATGGGAAAAATCACATACTTAATAGAAGAATTCATCTCAACATGATAAATGACATAGCTTCCAATAATTGAAATCAAGAAATAAGTGACGCTGTTATTATAGGTAGTTGATCCAAAAATAGTATTGTTTGCAATGTCGATAATTGCAGTAATAAAAACAATCAGATAGACAGGCTTTTGAATTTTCTTCAAAGACACATCACGACTAAACACCCTGAAAATCAGGAGGAAATTGAGTGGTAATGAAACATGAAAAAGTGGATTACTATTATTTAAATAGGTTTCAAAGCAAAAACAAAGGAAGTCTGTCAAAAATCGAAAAGCAATGAATTGACCAACAATAGACTTTAAGGCAACAACTCCATTAATCTTCACTAAAACAATTAATGGTAGAACACTTGAAAACAATACGAAATAGAATATCCAGTAATTAAACATCATCAACTACAATTTGAGATTAATTGGTGAAAATAAACACACTTTTTTTGAAAAAATCGATCAAGCAACTTCATGATTTTAACTGTTTACGTTTTCAATTGAAACTGCAATTGTTATTTCACCTTGCGTAGCGTTTCGTTTGAACGTTAATTCGCCATTTATTAAGTTTAAACGATACCGAATATTTTCCAAACCTAAGTTTTCAGATTCTTTTGATAAAGCAACATAGTCACGCTGAGATAATGCAATACCATCGTGTTTTAAAATTAATAGTAATTGATTTCCTTCGAGCTTCAATGCCATGCTAATAATTGTTGGGAAACTATGTTTCAATAAATTCGTAATCAACTCACTTGTTACGTAGAAAAATTGTGTCATGATCTGATCGGAAACTATGAGATTATGAGGTATTTGTGTTTCGAAATTAAAGGATTGAATAAAACCAGCAGTTTTTTGAGTTCCCATTCTTTCCAGCGCTTTTACTAAGCCAAATTTCAATAAATAATGAGGAATTAAACCTTTGTTTATTTGTCTTAATTGATTGATCGATTCTTGTATCAAATCCCTTGCAACCTCAATTGAATTGTGTTCAAAAACTCCTGCTTTCGCCTGCTTTTGAATGATAAGTATATTTTTTTGAGCGAGAGATAATATAGCCCCAACATCATCATGTAGCATGCGCGCAATATGTCCGCGTTCTGTCTCTTGTGTTTCCAAGGCTACTTGTAATTTTTCAACTTCGTTTTTTGCTTTTTCTTCCTGCAGCAACTGATCACTCAATTCTTGAATCTTACGATTCTTTTGTGCAAATAAAATGATACCAAATCCCAAGAAAAAGGTAAACAACATTCCAGAAATTATTAATATGGCTAATTCTTGCGTGGAGACCATAAATAAAATGTGTAAAATAAATTAAGGCTCAAAATGAAAAGTAAAAATACAGGATAAACAATTGACATTAATTCAGCGTTTAATCTAATAAAATTCTCAAATAAAGAATAAATAAAAGAGACAGAATGATAAACAAAAAATGCTTTTACGATAGGTAACAAATAATAATCTACTTTGTTAATTTTAATTAATAAAGTAAGTAGCAATATAGAAATCAAACAATTATAAACAATAAAACTTAAATTATTAGTTTGAAATATTGAACTAAAAAATAAAGTCTCCATAAGAAATATAATTATTGGAATTAGATATAATGTTTTGATTATATATGTACTGTTTTTATTTATAGATACAAAAAAGTAAATTAGAATAACCCCTTCAATCAAAATTGAAACATGATAAAATGGAAAGACTGATAACTCAAAATTTATTTTAAGTAAATAAGTAATTGTATCAGTTAAAAATCTTACCAAAAACCATGCTGTCAAAAGTTGAATATGAAAATCATACTTTTTATTCAAAAAAATAAAACCTGCTACAACTGGAAATAATTCCGAAACAAAAAGAAAAAATAAGTAAATTGTAACCAACTTTATGAGTTTAAATTATTTGCTGAACTACACAAGTATGGATTAAGTAGTTCTTTGCCCCTTACTGAGCTCTCAAAGTTTCGTTTTTGACTTGTACGTGGTCCAGCAAAGACTTTAGTCTTTTCATCTTTCTCTTTGCTTGCAAAATAAAAACCTATGTACATACATTCTGATCGTTTTGTGATTTTTTCAAATGTACTTTTTCTAACGGAAAATACTGTTGTATCAAATGTTTGAATTATATTTCTGTTGTTAATTTTCATTTCAATTGCCTGTTTCTGAAAACAAATACTGCTGCATACCCTTACATCAATTATTTATCAACCTCACGAAGTTATGCAAGGTATTTTTTTTCACCTAATAATAAATGGGGATTTTATGCTTAAACGCAGAAAGTTTAGAATAAGTTCTAGTTTTTTTGTTGGATGACTCAAACAATTTGGGTGCGTGATTGTCAAATGATTTTGAAATATCAAAGAACGATCTAATAATCAAACCTGATAGTATGATGGTTTCATTTGATACAAGTATTGTATACAAGCTTATTATGAGCATTCTTTAATGAATCTTTAACTTGCGTCTTGACCATAAAAAATAGGAGAAAAATAAATTCAAACTTATAACAAACAATAAAAAGAAAGGATATATTAACGGCATTAATACCGTATCTTTTCTGATTATATTTTCAAATAATGAATAACAAAATAAAACAGAATGATAAACAAACAAGACTTTTATAATTATAAAATTAAATTGATCAATTTTAATTGATGATTTTAGCAGAATAAAAAATAAACCTGAACATAATAAATAATAAAAAAAATATCCTAGCCTTGGACTTTCAATAAAACTACCTAGAAAAAGAACATCTATTATGAATGCAATTATTGGGATTAAATACAAATAGTATGAACGCTTTGTATACATCCTTTTCATTGATTGAAAATAATTTATCATCAACATTCCTTCAATTAAAATGGAAAAATGAAAAACAGGATATAAATTAAGGTTTAACTTTACTTTTAAAATGTATGAAATAATATCTCCTAAAAGTCGAATAATAAACCATATCACAATTGATTTTTTAAAAAGTTCATTATTCTTTTTATTAAATAATAAACAAGAAATAGCAGCTAGTGTACCAGTTGAAAAAAGTAAAAAAATATATAAATTAAACAACATAAATAATTAAATTAGACTAACCGATTTGAATAGCGTTATTATTGAAAAACGTTTCAGTTTTCAGGGAAGCTTAACTCACGAAGTTATGCAAGGTATTTTTTTTTACCTAATAATAAATGGGGATTTTATGCTTAAACGAAGCAAATTTAGAATAAGTTCTAGTTTTTTTTGTTGGATGACTCAAACAATTTGGGTGCGCTTATCCAAGAAGCACAGTTTCTCTTGGTTGTGCGAATGCTTGTAGCTAACCGCCTGCTGTAGCGCAGGGAGTTTGAAGTGTTTTATGTAGTTACGCAGTAACAATTGTTATGTATCTTTTTTTTTATTAAATTTTCCACCTTTTTCATTGCCATAAAGGTGGAGCCAAAAGTCTAGGTCCGAATTGGAAAGCTTGAAAAATAGACAAGCACTCTATAATTTTCAGTTACAAATTAATTAGTTTGTATCGTTTTTGTCTGACAACAATAAAGTAAACACCACTTTCAGTTATTTGATTAATTTGTTTTCCTGTTGCATCCTCAATTGTATAAACAACATCTTTTGAAAGCTTAAAAACACCCGCTGTTGTTGGATTTGGGTAAATTGAAATGGCCTCATAATTTGACTCTTTAATTCCATCTTCACATAAGCCGATGAAATTAATAATTACTGTAGCGGTATCACTTGTATTGCAACTAGTGTCGTTAACAATGTATGTCCAGGTAAATTGAGATGGAAAATTAAACGATAAAGTATCCGTTCCTAAAACATTTGGATTTATTTGAGTTTCCCAAAGTGAATTATCCCATTCACCCGTTAAAGCTGCATTAGGAGATAAAAAAGAGTTGAGCGTAAATGGCTGTTGGACACAAATAAAGACAGTTGTATCACTACCAGCACTATCACATTGACCATGCGCAATTAATTGAAAACTAGTTAAAAAAAGAAATAGTATTTTTTGTAAAGGATTTTTCATGATATTAAAAGTTAAAGTACATTCAATTGAAAAGAATTAATAACTATAAAAGTAGATTACTTTGTTCAATTGAAATAACCTTTTACTAACCTGGTTGGAAACGATTGCATTGAAAAAAAATCTAGAAAATCATTTTTACAACAATTCAACAAACTGATTAACAAGCAATTAAATCAAATGATGAGCTGTAAAAACAGTTGGTTTGATTCATCGTATTTTAGTACTAATACTGTTTTTTTTAGTATAAATTCTAGTATCAAAATACCGAAGAGCGCTATTGAGAAATAGATACAGCTCGTGAAATGACGATTTTACATTCCATTAAATACAATTAGTGTGCTTTGTTTTTTTTACAAAAACATATTTTAAAGGCATTAAACTAGAAACTTGAATGTCGTTGGTTTTAAAATGGAAAATTTCTAATTCCGTTACGACCTGGAGTTGCTATTCAACGTTCATCAAAATTCACTAGTAATTACTAGTATAAGTACTAAATTTTTCTAGAACATATCCCATTGTTTGAAATGACTATTCTGAATAGTTTTACAAAATGAATTTAAAAATTTCAACTTAATGAAAAAAATTCCACTAATTATTTTTTCAATGCTACTAACAATAGCGTTGAATGCGCAAAAATCGATTTACATACGACCTTTGACCTCACTTAAATTCAATAATAGTTTCTACGAAAGAGGAAGGTTTTTCCACTCCAAATCGCCCATGAACTTTGCAGGGAACGATTTTTATTCATTTTATAATTATGGTTTACATGCAAATACATCTCAACTAAATCTTGGTTTGGGTATCGGGATAACGTTATCTAAAAAAAATTCATTTGAATTAGTATTCGCTAGTGACAATTCTAGTGTAAAAAGTGCTTTTGTTCAGAAAAATTCTTTGTATCCTTCGAATTATTCTTCTTCGTTGATTGGCTCAACATTAGTTAGAGTTTCAGCTGATTATCACCGCTCGTTTTATACAAATTCACGCGTAAATGTAAGAGGCACAATTGGACTAGGCGTTTTCTTGCCATCAAGGAATATCAATGAGACAAGTCCTTTTGAATATTCAATGTCAGGTTTCAACTACACGGCAATGGTACAAGAAATCATATCAACATCAAACAGCATCTCACCTGTTCTTAAGATCGGAACTGGTCTTGATTTTAAAACGAAAAAAGGAAAGCCATTTTGTTCCTTGGATGTTTCTTTAACGTACAATCCTGGAGGAAACGTCCAGTCTGTGTCGTACTACGTTTATGTTACTGATAATACTCAACAAACATCTGCTTATTCACATTCCATTAATTCAAGAGGAAGTGGTGTGAATTTTCAATTATCGTTTCCAATTCAGGTGTTAACTATTGGAACAAAAAAATAAGGCACATTTTGACTCGTTCAAGTACTAATCGTAGTTTTTTAGTTAAACAAATCATTTATTAAATTCAATAGTATGAAAATATCAATCAGCTTAATAGCTCTCGTTTTATTCACGAAATCATTTGCTCAAAATTTCAATTTCACAGAGCAATATCATTGGGGTTCAACAAAAGATGAATATCTTAAAGATGTGGAAAAAACATCCGATGGAGGTTTTATTTTTTTATCTGAAACCAATCTATCACCTATCAATAATAACACATTTACAGACACATTATATGGTGCAGTAGATATGTGGTTGGTCCGATTAGATGCAAATAAAAATGTCGTTTGGAATAAAACGTTTGGTGGTACTGGACTTGATTTCGGAATTGATCTTATAAAATTAAATAATGGAAACTATTTGATCATGGGATATTCGGATTCCCCGATTTCAGGTAATAAAACCGCTCTAAATTATGGAGGATACGATGCATGGGTTATTTGCATCAATGAAAATGGTGAAATATTGTGGCAGAAAACATATGGAACTGATTTGGATGATGGCATTAACAATGCTTCTGAACTAACAAACAATAAAATAACTTTTTTTGTAGGGACAAGCGGTGGGATTTCTGGAAACAAATCTTTACCATCAAAAGGTGGAACTGATGGATGGCTCGTAACAATCGATACACTCGGTGTTATTTTAAACGAAAAAGTATTTGGAGGAAATGGAAATGATGGATTTAGTAAGATTGAAAAACTAAATAATAGTCATTATTTATTACTTGGTAGATCTGAATCTGGAATAAGTGGGGATAAAAACTCTGACAATTTCGGTGATTATGATGCTTGGCTATTAGAGGTTGATACCTCATTTGTAATTGTTAATCAATTTGCATTTGGTGGTAGTTTTTATGAATTCACTTTTAACTTTATTAAAGAAACTATCGATTCATATTATTTTAGTACTTCATCGGGCTCACAGCCATCTGGTAATAAAACTTCTCCAAAAAGATGTTTGGTAGATGATGTGGTTTTACTTCGAATAGATAAAAATTACAACATATTAAATGAAGTATCTTTCGGTCATAGCAGTGCATCATCCTATCGAATAAATCAACAATTAGTGCTGCCCAATAATGAAATAGTTTTAGCAGGATCAGTTAATGGAAATGCATCACCCTATAATTCGCAAATATCTCATGGACGTGATATTTGGTTGATGCAAGTTGATGATAATTTGAATCAAAATTGGAATTATTCTTTTGGAAGTATAGGAAATGATAATTTTATAAAAGGCTTTGTCAATTCAAACTTTGAATTGGAATTATTTGGTGATTTTTCATCTCAAGCAAGTTATGATTTTTACATTTCAACATATGGAAGTGGATATAGTGATGTTTTTTTAGCAACATTATCTTCAGACTTATCGCTTGTGGAATCTCAATTAGCGGTTGGAGTTTATCCGAATCCTTCTAGTGGCTTATTCACTATTCAATGTGCTACTCCTATTGATAAATACGCTATTTATTCACCTGACGGTCGTTTGCAAAAAAGAGGCGAAAAATTAATTGGCACCTTAGACCTTCAATCATTACCTACAGGTACATATTTCGGTCAGTTTGTAACTGGTAAATCATCTAGAACAGTAAAATTCATCATTAATTAATATTTTCACATGAAAACTTTCGTTAGCTTAATAACAGTATTTATTATTACAAAATCATTTGCTCAAAATTTTTCGTTCTCAGAACAATTACATTGGGGATCAAGTTCAAATGATATGTTTAAAGATGCACTTAAAATTGATGATGGTTATATAGTAACAGCTAGTGCAAATGGTAACGATCAATCAGTCAGTGGTTCTTTTTATGGCTACAGTGATTTCTGGATTTTTCGGTTGGATATTAATAACAACATATTATTTAATAAAACATTTGGCGGAAATGGCATTGATGTTCCAAATAAAATTTTAAAATTATCAAATGGTAACTTTTTAATTATCGGTCAATCTACTTCAGCAATTTCAGGGAACAAACTAAGTCCATCTTTTGGGAATTTTGATGTTTGGATTATTTGTATTGATGAAAACGGCAATAAATTATGGAAAAAAAATTATGGTACAAATGCAAATGATTATTTTGCTTCATGTATTGAGATCTCTCCTAATAAATCACTCATTATAATATCAACTGAAGGTGGTGTTTCTGGAAACAAAACTATACCGTCCAAAGGAATGTATGATGCTTGGTTAATTGAAATAGATAATCAAGGTCTCATATTAAATCAAAAAGTAATTGGAGGAAGTGGTGATGATTATTTTTTGGACTTAAATAGACTAAACAATAACCATTTATTATTACAAAGTTATTCAACTTCTGGTATTTCAGGTGACCGGGTCAGTCAAAATTATGGTAACGAAGACGCTTGGATTGTTGAAATTGATACAAATTATAACATTTTGAACCAATTTGTATATGGTGGTGATGGATTTGATGAATTATTATTGATTGAAGAAACAGCAAATTCATACCTATTTGGTGGTATTTCAGGATCAACAATTTCAGGAAATAAAATTTCACCAAAACGATGTTCTATTTATGACGGAATACTTTTAAAAACAACTAAGACTTATGATGTTGAAATTGAAAAATCTTTTGGTCATTCAAGTGGTAGTTATTACATGATACTGCAGCAAATCAACTTATCAAACAATCAAAAGATTTTATGTGGTCAAGTAAGTGGTGGAATTTCTTCATTTAATGATAGGCCGACTCATGGAAGTCAAGATATCTGGCTAATGCAAGTTGATGATTCATTAAACCAAACTTGGAATTATTCATTTGGAGGTGCTTTAGTTGATGGTTTTGTCAAAGGTTTTGCTAGTCAAAATGATGATATTGAAATATTTGGGTATTATGATTCCCCAGCAAGTTATGATATTTCTGTTTCTACATTTGGTTATCAAGACATCCTATATGCCAAATTATCGTCAGATCTTTCTTTACTAGAATCTCAATTAGCAGTCGGTGTTTATCCCAATCCATCGCGTGGTATTTTTCATGTAACGAGTGCTACACCTATTTCAGCCTATTCTGTATTTTCAGTAGATGGACGATTGCAAGCCAATGGAACTACTTTAACTGGTTCGTTGGAACTACAACACCTACCCGCTGGAACGTATATTGCCCATTTTGTATCGGGTAAAACGAGTTCTTCTGTTAAATTGGTGATTGAGTAACAACTATTATAAAAAGTAAAAAAGTTCAATAAATGAGATCGCTAAAACTTTAATATTTATACTCGTGTTAATGAGTTTTGCGAGGTTGCACTCCCAAAACTCATTTCACATTTCACCATTATTGAATACTAAGTTCGGTGTTTCTTCTGTAAATGGATTACTTCAATTTTCTAAAAACTATCCTAAAAATGATTATTTTGATTTGTATAACAAATCAATTCATTATGCACCAGGTTTTAGAATTGGGTTAGGATTTGGTTGGAAAAATGAAAAGCACAATTTCTCACTCGATTTATCGTGGAATCAAGATTGTTCAACTATTCAAAATGAAACAGTTTATTTGGGTATTATCGAAAATAATTTTTATTCAAATAGAAACATGAAGTATCACATTGGATTTGTTTCAAATAGGTTTTTACTAAATCTAAACAAACCAATCTTAAAAGATATAATTGATTTGAATTTAGGTGTTGGATTTATCCAACAACCTGGTGGAAATGATAATTATGAATTTATTTTAGACAATGAACCATTTCTTTACGACTCAACTAAGACTTTAAAAATAAAATACACGACAAGAGCTGTATCGCATTTAAGTATGAATTTATCATTCGGATTAAGTTTAAATTTGAAATGGAACAATTTTTATCTCTTCACATTAAGTACAATTTATTCTCAAGGTGTCAATCGAAATTTGATAATTCATGAAAATTATTACGAGTTAACTGATTTCGTGTCAAATGAGACAAAAAAGTATTCTTATTCAAGCGCATCAAAAGGGTCGGGAATTTTCATTCAAGTTTCAAGAAAATTTCAACTTAAACCTTGTAAAGGTAAAGTGAAAAGTTGATGACTTCAAAAAATAGTATGCGCCAGTTTATTAATCTTTTTCGAAGCATGCCAATGAACTTGGTGTTCGTTAAAGTGCTTTTGGTAACGACCATTTGGTCAATACCACTATCATGTGTCTCGCAAGAGAATATAATACAACTGATTTCAAATACCCCATTAGTTAAGAAAGAAGGTAATAACTTTCTTAAAAGTAAATTATGTGGTCACAACAACATGAGATTGTATACGAGTGAGACAGTAATTGGTAAAACTAAAGAGTTCTATTATTACAATACGCTAAATGGTCAAATAGATCTATTAAAAATTCATCTAACTAAAAAGAACAAGGGGTTTTTCTATGATCGTATTTTAAGTATGGGACTCTTGAATAATCAACTTTTATTATTACTTAAAATTTGAGTTTACTAGAATTACAACGAATAAAATCATATTTTATTCTATTCAAAAAAAATCAACAGTCTATTTTTACGATAGTTCAAGTTTTTCAAAAATTAAAGGCCCATTTTTACTTCTAAATAAAAATGACGTAGTGAACTTTGAAACAATTTCAATTTTGAGTAATGATTTCAATATACGACAAAAAAAATTCTACAGAAAATTAAAGACAAATCACATGTTTTAATTGCTGTATCCATCAAATGAAAAATTGAAATTGGTACTTCAAGATTTATTGATGATTCTTTTTTTGTAACTATACTTAATGTGTCACTTCGGGGCGACTGATATTACCGCATTGGATTTCAAACATTTACAACTGTAAGATTGATTTCTATCTTTGGAAAAAAATGAAAGATTTAGAAAACTGCGTTTGAAACAGAATGAGGAAATGAGCGAGAATGAAAATGATGTAAAACAAAAACGAGAATGACGCTCTCGCTCTCATTCTCGCTTTGTTAAGTGACCTCGTCAGGATTTCAGATCCTCTCGTATTTGTTCAATCCAAGCATAGAAACCCTAGCCTTGCTGCGCAAGTCTGTGTTTTTTGTTTTTTATTTGTTTACACCAATAAATTGGTGACACAATACAAAACAAAAAACCCTGATGTAAACATCAGGGTTTCTTTTTGTGACCTCGTCAGGATTCAAACCTGAAACCTCTACAGCCGTAATGTAGTGCTCTATTCAGTTGAGCTACGAAGCCTTGTTTTGTGGGTGCAAAGATAAGGTCTTTTTTTGTTTTAACAAGAGTTGAACCTTATTTTTTTTAAAAATTATTCGATTTCTGCTGTAATTCCTCTTTCCAATAATGCCGTACACATGGGAGCAAGCTTTTCGTAAACGCCACGCTTTACTTGACATTTTCCCTTAAAATGAATCAACCACGTACATTGCTCTGCTTGCTCTGCATCGTGTTTGCAAACTTTTATCAATGATTCAATGACGTGATCAAACGTGTTGAAGTCATCATTGTACACAATCAAATCTTTTTGATCAACCAATAATTCGGCTGTTTCTTGAGCATACGCTACTTCTGTTTCCATCTGTTGCATTCCTTTTTTTACAAATTTAACGCATTACAACTTAAGTTCGTTCATCCGTATTTGATATTCTTCCACAATTTTGTGTTCGTTCAAATAATCGATGATTTTTTGTGCTGTTTGTCTATCTTTTACAGGTAAATAATAAATCGTTTTCTTGCCTTGTTTTCTAATTTGAATCGGTAAATTAGCTCGTAACAACCAATCCGCAAACGTTCCCGAAATTTCAGTTCCTTTTACAGTTAGTACAATTGCAGCCAAATTTCGTTCAGATTCAATCAATAAAGCGCGCATAAATCCGTTAGGAACTGGTGCGTCATCCCCTATCTCTTTTTCTACTGAAACAATTTTACCCGATTTATCATCAAAATAAAAACTGCCTAATGGCCCTAATTCTTGCATCAAATCAAATGGAGGTGCTGTATACGTTGCATCAGAAACCAATCGGTAGTATTGTTTTTCAGCTGTATTGTCAAGCTTTTCAGGTACTTCATTTAGTTGAACATCAGAAAGAGTAGCTGTTGTTTCTTTTGTAGCAATCGGAATTTCCGTCATAAAAACAGTTGGTCCCTTTTCCGAAATAATACGCGCAGCTTCTTCAAAAGATATCCGTTGTCCGTTCCAATAAACAGTTATAAAAGCATCAGTTATTCCAGCTACTTGAGCTTGCTGGCGCTTTGGTTTTGCTTGGGCTATTGACGTGTATTTACCAGAAGTATAACGCATTTGACCATTAGGTAAGCGCAATGTGTACAACGAATCCAAATTTTTCACTTGCGCAGCAGGTACTGGACGATTAAACACACCAATTTGTACCGTATAAAACAAGCCTTTTTCGTTTTCAATTGGTTGCGCAGCAACTGCTCCTGGAGCTTGATTGTAATTTGAAAGTTGGTTTGAAATAGAAATCTGATTAGTTTGTGCTACTGATTGCCCTTTTGAGCTATCAGCTGGTTGATTACGTGTCGCTTGAAATGCTAAGTTGTTATTCCCTTTCGGTATACACAATTTAAGCGCTTCCATCCTGCGCGCTTCTGCAAAGGAAATACGCTGTCCATCACAGTAGGCTACGATAAACGCATCGACATAACCCAATTGCTTGATTTGTTGGTGTGCAGTTTGTACAGCGATTTGATTGTTGAATGATCCAGCTAAATAGCGGGTAATTCCATTTGGTAAAACTTCGGATGTAACTGGCGTAAATTCCTGAAACAATGCTGGTGCAGGCGGTTTCGAAAGCGCTCCTACCTGGACGCGGTAAATCAAGCCAGATTGATCTTGCGCTGAAATTGAAACAACATTTATTGGCGCTGCTTGCTTTGTATTTATTGGTCGAATTTCGAAATCAACTGATTTTCGTTCACTTATAAGCGCAGAATTTGCACCACTTTTTTGTATCGGTAACACTTCCCGATAAATTACATTTTTCCATTTATTCACACCAATTTTTCCTACTGGGATTTGTTGTGCTAAATTTGTTTCAGCTGCTTCTATCGATTGGTGAATATCGGATAGTTTTTGAACGAGAAACAAGTAATTTGCTTGTTCTGCTTCATTTGTGGAATCCACTTGTAATCGTGCAAGCGTTTGTTCAATTTCAATAGTGATATTTGCGGCATCTTTGCGTGCTAATGCAATGGATTGCCAATTGTTCAAAAGCTTTTCGTAAGCAGGTGAAAGGGCAATTTCTTGCTCCTCCTCTATGCTTACTTGCGTATTCAATGCTTGCGCAAAGCTTGACGTCGATTTAGTTGCAGGAAACTTGCTTGTTAATTCATTGAGCGAAAAGCGCGTCTTTTTAGCACGTTCTGTTGGTTGCACAGTAACTGCTTGCATGCTTGAAATTGAACTGTTTTGAATGGTTTCAGCACGATTTTCTACGTTCCCAGTTGTGTTTTCTTTTTCTGATTGAATCTGTACCTTCGTCGCTATTTCTGATGAATTTTCTTCAACTTTAGTTGATACCAACGGAGTTGCAATGAATGTGTCACGTTGAACAAACGAACTATCAGAAGAAATTGGATGTTCAACACGAGGTAATTTAGTTGCATCAACTTCTGTTGTAGAAGAATCTGTACCGTATCGTAATGCATCATTTCTTTTTTGTACAGCAACAATTAATTCCTCTACTTCTCGTGATTGATCGAGTAAGTTATTGTACAATTGATTTTCAGCAATTTTTTCTAGAGAAGTCGCATACTTTTTTCCTTTTTCATGCTGATGAATCGTTGTCGTTATCGCAGCTTGAAAGGCCTTTTCTTGATTGATCAAGTTGTTCATTTCATTCGTTGACCAACGTGTTGAATCGTCAAAATTTACTGCTGTGTAATTGGGGGAAACAGCTTGAATAAGCGCCTCTTTATTGAGACCTTTTTTCAACTCAAGTACGAGAATTGATTCTTGTTCTTGTAATCGAGCATCTATCAACGATTCTTGTAACTGATATGCAGCGAGTTGTTGCTGTAAATTGACTGTTGAATCTTTTTTAATAGCTTTCTTTGTAGTTGTAATTGCTTGTTGAATAGCTGTTTGCAAATCTTTATCTGTTTCAAATACCAAGCGTTGTTTTTCTAATTCCGAAGTGTTGTTTTGCTCTTTAATTTGTTCTATTTGCTTGTAATAATTTGGTCGAAGTTTAGCAATGATTGGATTTTCTTCGTTTGCCTGTAAAGGTGTTACCAATTCATTTGAAACGGTATCAACAATTGGAGGTGCTTGAAGAACAGGTTGCGCACTTTCTTCCAATTGCTCAAGTAGCGTAGCACGGAATGATTTTAAAACGGTTGTTCGATCTTCTGGATAAAGTACCTTAGTTAAAGCATTTGTGGTTTCTAAGGAATCTGCCAAAGCATCATCAATAATGGCAAGATATTCCAACGTCAACGTGCGATATTTCTCCAGAGAAACAGAATCGTTTTGCAGTAATAATTGCTGACTTTTTTCGGTGTAATTAGGCAACAACAATGCTTCTATTTTCGCATATACAGCAACTGGATTAGCTATTTCACTAATTAATTCTGAAGTTGTGGTTTGAACATCTGGAACAGAATTCACCATTTCGCTAGTTGCTTTTGTAGTTGCCGTATCAACAACAGGTGACGGATTAGTATCAACAATTGAACTTCTTTGATCATTTGTTGTTGTTGGATTCAAAACAAGTTCAGTTACCTTTTCATCGGAAGTTTTTGTATTGTTTTCATTCGAAATAACTTCTGTTACATTCTTCAAATTAGTTGCACTTGCATCTCTCTCAGCCACAAGAGAAGTTTGTTCCATTTTTTCATTTAACGCTGCAAGCTCTTGTTTACTTGAACGACCTAACTGTTCGAAATTGGCCAAAGGTGCCTGTTGTAATAATGCAAAGGCTTTTTGCAATGCAAGTGTATCAATGGTGTTGTTTTCAGCAAGAGGATGTGCGAAATTCAATCGGTCAGTCAAAAGTTGAAGGGAATCGTTGCATACTTTTACCTGTTCCTCTTTTCGCTTGATATGCGTTTCAACAGCTGTTAATTCCACTTTAAAATCGGCAATAGATTGGGATATTTCCGCCTGGTTTTTAGATTTTGATTGCCCTAATAATGCGTTTAATTTCTGCAAGGTATCGCTCAAAGTCAAAGCGGTAATTCTATTCATTGCTAGTGATGTTTCAATGACTTGTTTTTGCAAAGAAAGCGCAACTTTTTGCTTGTTAATTTGCGCTTCCAATGAGACTGGTGGACTTTTATCCAATGGTTTTAATGTTCCTGCTAATTGTTCTAAAGCTTGCACTAATAATGCTGTTGCTTGATTATTTTCAGCTAGTTCTACTGCATCTACTGCCTTTTTTAATTGCGCAATCTCCCTAATATCATCAGTACGCAAAGTAGTCAATTCAGCATCAAATGCTTGTAACTGACGAATTGTCCCCATTAATTCGTGTTGGAAATCGAGTTGGAATATGGTTTCTTCCAAGGCATTTGCTCGTGCACTATCCGAAGAAGCGCTTTGTGCCTCTTCATAGCTTTTTGTTGCATTTTCAGCGTGCACTTGTGCTTCTTCAATCAGATCGGTTAATTGCATCAAAACAGACTGTTGAACAGCGTTTACTGCCATTACAAATGTCTCTTTGTCACTGATTAGTTTGGTGATTTTCTGTTTTATCTCAACTGGTGCAGCTGCTGGCGATCCAATATCGCGCGCAATATCACACCATTTAGAAGCAAAAGTAAATTGAGCATCACTATATTTTTCGGCATTTGGTTGCAATTCAGAAGATGCTTTTAATTGAGCCGCTTGTTGTTCGTCTTCAAACGTAAAATCACCAACAAGTATTTGACTAGGCACACGCGTGACACGAACTTTGTAAACAACAAGTTTTCCGTTTTCTGATTGGCGTGATGAAGCAAAAAAAGCATGTTTACCCAACGAATCGGTGATATAGAACAAATCATCATCTGGAGTGGAAATTGCAAAATCGCAATTTATAGGAGTTGAAAAAGCATGTTTTCCAGCAACTCTTTCGGAACGAAACACATCATAACCTCCCATGGAGTTGTGACCTTTTGAACTAAAATACAACGTATTTCTATCTGCAGCCAGAAATGGGAAATCTTCGTCCTCGTAGGTATTCACCATACCTTTTAATGTTTGAGCACTACTCCAAGTTCCTTCTAAAGTTCGGGTTTTGAAATAAATATCTTTGTTTCCTTTGTCAACTTCTCCGTAGGATGAAAAATAGACTGTATCTGAATTAGCTGGAAAATAGATCAATGGAAAATGTTTTCTTTTCACATCAATTTTAGATTGAAAATCAGCAGCAACAACAATACTACCACCGATATTTTCTAAATTATACGAACGGAAAAAGTTTTGCGGATCCGTTTCAATTTTCTCCAAAACAACGAGGTCACTTAATTGTCGTAATAAGTTCTTTCCATTCTCACACATTTCCAGTTGACGGCGCACTTCTTTTTTACGAACCTCATCTGAACTTTTCGTCAAGAAAAGTTGATAATTGGTAATTGCACTATTGAATTGATAATTCAAATGAAATGCTTTTCCTAAAAAATAATAAGCAATTGGATCAACTGCAGGATCGGAAATGGCGGTAGCTAAAAACTTGATTGCTGTTTGCTTTTTAGCTGAATTGTATAACAAACATGCACCGTATTTGTAATTATATTCGGATGAACTTGGGTACAGTGAAAGCAAACTCAAATAAGTATTGGTAGCTGCTACATATTGTTCCTCAGCGAATAATTTATCCGCTGATTTTTTCATTTCTTTCTCGACATTTTGTCCAAAAGTTATGCAAACCGTTACTAAAAACAGTCCATGTAGCGCAATAATTTTATGTACAAAATGCACCAAAAGGTTTACATTTAAGAATGAAACATTACCGTTTGAACAAACTCATTTTATTTTCGTTACCGTCAATCAAACGTTTTATATTTTTTCGATGAGCAAAAATCACAATAAGAGCTAATAGCGAACCAAAAATAGGTAACGCAATAGTGTAAATAGGAAATGCCAACCATAACAACAAAGCAAAACACAGTGCAGCTGTTATAGAGCCTAGCGAGACATACTTACTAGAAATAAAGACGAGCAAGAAAACAAGTAAGCAAATCAAAGCTGCGATTGGTTGTAAACCTACAATTACTCCTAAAGAAGTTGCTACTCCTTTTCCGCCTTTAAAGTTTGCAAACACAGGAAAAACATGTCCTAACACAGCTAAGAAAGATGCGGCTAGTTGCACATGAGTCAAAGCTGGTGCGTCAAATGAATAAGGTAAAATGAAAAAAGGAAGCAATACAGCTAAAATCCCTTTGAATACATCAATTCCCAATACAACTTTTCCAGCCTTTTTTCCTAAAACGCGAAACGTATTCGTTGCACCAGCATTGTTACTTCCGTGTTCACGCACGTCAATACCATACTTCATTCTTCCCAGCCATACTGCTGTTGGAATAGATCCTAAAAAATAGGCTGGAATTGCAGCTAAAAAATCAGTTAACATATTATTCAAAAAGTCGTGTAATTTGACCTAAAAATACACTATTTGTCGAGATTTCGTACAAAAAGTTTTTAGATTTTCGTTTATCTTCCTTTAAAGCAGTCAACGAATTCTGAACTTCACTGTCATTTGTGACAATACTCAATAGTCCATCGTTCTTAATCATTTTGTAATTCATCAGGTAATTTGGTCCACCAGGTATTTCCATTTGAATGATAAAATGATCTCCGTTTTGCGCATACACTTGTTCCAAAAATGCTTTGAAATAGATTTGACGCATGCACGATTGTCCATAAAAATTAACAAGTGAAGCGTTTGTAACACTTGACATCAATCCTTTTTCATCTTTAGTTGTTGGAATACTTTTCAAACGAACACCAGTTAAAACAATTGAATTATCCAACACACTTGGTACACGTTTTAATTTTTTATCGGGAGAAAGCGTGAAATCTTCTTTGATTTTATCTGCAGTTTTACGATCAGACCAATTTAATACTGCTTGTTCTAATGTTGTCGTTGAAAAATCCAGTGGTTTTGAACCAGAATAAGCAACAATGCGCTCTGCTGCTTTTTCAAATGTTCCTTTGTCCAATGGCAAGTTAAATTTCAAGGTTGTATTCATATCCGTTTCCCCTGTTGATTGATCGTAACTGACTGTTCCAACCGCTTCAACGGTTATGGGACCATAATTCATACCTAAGTTAATCACTCCATCACCATTGAGCGAACATGATTCAGTATGTAACGCCAAGAAATTACCAACAGCATTTCGATCAGCCAATTTTTCTTTGGATGCAATCTGATACTCTTTGGCTTTGAAATTATATTGTAACAAACCAGAAGCCGTTATTAGCATGGGATCATTCACATTTTCAAGTGACGATAAAAACGTTGGATAAAGTCGAATGGAATCTTTCGTTCGTGCATCACGCCACACAATTCCTGCAGCAATGACATCACCATCCAATGTTTTCAATTGTTGTGAAACAGGTATTTGGATGTTTTTCGGGTCAATTTGAGCAGCAAACGACATCCAGTTTTTAGGGAACTTTTCACATTCGTGATTGATGCGGGTTGCGCCATTGAAATAAATCAACGGACTTGCCGCTTTTATTTTTATCGCTCCATAATAATCAAATTGTTTGCTCAGTTTGAATCCTGCTGCATTTTCAACTTTCCCCATCGCCACTGTCTGAAAAGCAGAATCAACAGCAATGGACGACATCGTCAATTCGGTTAACAAGGAATCAGCATCGTAATACGGATAAATTCCTTTTGCAACGTAATTTCTTCGCGCTGTAATTTGTGTTGTTGCACTTGTAAACGTATGATATTTCGTAATGTAATTCGCAACGATTTTGGAATTTTCCAACGGTTCCATGAAAGCTTTCTTACGAATAACCACTTTCATGCTATCCGGATAAATACGAGCATCAGCAACATCTATGAACTCTGTTTTGAAACAATAAATTGTTTTTTGTTTCATGTTAAATGTTGCTTTTGGTGCTCTAAACTGCAACGAATCTTGTTTGGGATGTATGGAGAAAAAGTTAGGTGTTACAACTCTCAAGTCAGAATTAATCGAAATATTTTCTTTCTTTTCCTTGGAACCTAATTCTACTGCATCGTTATCCATCAACCAAGTGAAGACATCCATTTTACAGATATATTGATTATTTGGAAAAGTAATGGTCGATTCTCCATTATTGGATTCAAACTTCCCTATTCTATCCTTGAACGAAATGTGTGCAACCACATTGTCAGTTCTGAAAGCTAAATCTTCCTCCCCTTCTTCTTTGTAGCTGTTTTTCAAATTAAATACCGAAGTATCAGCAGTAATATCGTATCGTTTGAATTTAAAATTATACGATGCTAAATTTGCTTTTGATAACACAGCAATTCCATTCCCTTGCATTCCAGAAGGTTGAATAGTCAATGTACCTTTTAATTTTATTTCATTATTGAACAACAAAAGAGGGAAATCAGGCATTGATGTAATACGTAAGATATCTTTGCGTGGCAAATACACCATTACAGCTTCTTTTGAGGAAACATCTGGAAATTGAACACCTATTTCTTGTGGCTTGTTGACAAAATCAACCAATCCGATAGTTGAATCTGGTAAAAACGTAAACAATGCTTTGGAAACAGAAGTCGACTGAATGAAATCAATCTTTCCCGCCCCTTGCAATCCGTTATTTGACAAAATGACTTTGTTGTTATATTTCGCTTTTGTACCATAAAAAACGTATCCGTCAACTGGTGAATTTGTTGAAAATCCAAACGAATAATCGTTCATGATTTTCAAATCCTCTTTGATAACTGGAAATATTCCTGCAGAAGTCAATTCACCTTTCAAGCGCAAACTCTTTTCTTTAAAATTATCCAAACTATCCAATTCAAATGGTAAAATGGTATAATAGAAACGTGTTGAATCGTAAGCACCTTTAAATATTGTAGGCGAGGCATAATAAACCTTTGTCGCTGATGTCGTTTTTAATTGCGGGAATTGATGAATTTTCAAATTATTTCCGGAACGATTGGATGGATCATCAACAATTATTTCACCTGAAACTCCAAGTATATACGAAGCCATGGCCATTGGTTTATTTCCGTCCTCAGGACGAAGTGGTCGGACATTAAAACGGGATTTATTTGTTTTTGCTAAAACTATTTTGTTGCTTGCATAGCTATATTTTCCAACCAAAACTTGGGATTCAAATTTACCAGCGTTGACCCATCCTCTGAATTCAAAATCACGGTTTTTTTGAACCGTTACAACCCCATTATCTGGCAATAAAAATGTTGCTTGCGCATCTGAGAGTCTCACTTGATCAACTGCGTCCAATTTCATTTCAAGCGTTTTCAAACTAAAATAACCGAATTCTTTTTTCAAGCGTCTTTCTTCTGTTTGTTCGGTATACAGTTTTTTTAACGTCTGTAATTGTTCGTTTTTCTGAATTTCTTCAGCTGTATAACCTGTTAACGACTTGGGACGCATGTCTGAAACAAAACTCAAATTGTCAAAATCCTTTTTACCAGCGCGAGCTTGCACAAAATTGATCAACTTGTCATTGATGCGAACAATTTTACTTTCGCTATCGTAACTAATAAATCCATAAGAAGACAATTCAATAAGGGTAATTTTACATTGATCAATCGTTTTTCCTAAAGCTGTTGCTGCTTTACCTTCATCAAAAACTGTTTCGTCGTATTTATATGCATAAGCATTCAAAGCAACTAAGGGGTGAATTTGATCCAAGCCTTGCAATTTGTCAAACAACTTGTCGTCGTAAAAATTCTTCGACTCAAATCGGGCCAAACGTTGTTCTTGACTCGTTCCAAATTGCTCAAACGTCAGTGACAATTGATCAGAACTTCTCGACCAAGTAACTTTCGGTACGTACCAATCCAATTGGTGGTACGAATCAGAAAATGGCGCCATCGCTATCCCCGATTTTCCTCTGGAAAACTCAAAAACATCTAACGATTGGTTGAAACGGAAATCCAAACCAGGATGTGAAACACTATCTGTTCCCTGAATACGCAAAATAATCGCTGCATTATTAGCTGTAATTTTGTCCGGGGACATTTTAAAATAACGTGCTTTTACCTCTAAAAATGCGTTGTTTTCTTTCAAAACGGTAATTTTTGCTGGAATTTGTGCTGTTCCAACACCAATAAAAGAAGCTCCTTCCAAAGAAAACCCACCTTCGTAATTCATTCCTGGTCTAAGCGAAGGAATTTTCAAATTACGCTCGTAAGAAATAAATTGCGGGAAGGAAAATTCTTTTGCACCCGCTTTGCGCATTGCACTTTCGTTAATTTTTCCTAGTGACGGTTTGCCCGGGAAATAAGGACTCGTCAACAGAACTGAATCGGCAGAAAAATCATTGTTTTTAAATGAAACGTCGTAAGTGTTAATTACTGCAAATTGATCGTTTGCTGGAATTCCTGTTTTTAACCAATTGATCGTCCCACCTTTTCCAATCCATTTTTTTGAAACGGGGTCGTATTGACCATTCGTATTGTAAACAACGATGGAATCACTGAAACGTTCTTTTGCTGACTTTTCAGTTGCTGGAACTCCACAAACTAGCGTTCCATTTGCTAATTTCAAAAGTGGTCGGTCTGTAAATTCAAACACATAATCGCCGTAAAAGTACCATTGAAAACCACTCGATTCAGCCAAACAATTTCGGGAGAAAAATCCAGCTGACAATTCGATGAAATCTGTGAATTTTTTAATATTTCTGGCATCTAACAACTTATCGACAGAACTATGCCATGCTGCAAAAGAGGAAGCTGGTTGTTTGTTTTTCACAAATGAATAAACGGAAAAAACATAACTATAAATATCTGGATAAGGCTTTAATCGTTTTGTTTCCAATAAATTACACGTCTCGACTAGTTGTTTAAAATATGCATCCGGAAAACTACCATTGGTAAGGCTAACTTGTAATTCCTCTTTTAGAAAATCGCGTTGTTGTTTGTCTAAGTATTCATTTGTTGCACTTTGTAAAACTTTTACAAATTTCTCTTTATCCATTGGATAAGATTGTGAAAAGGAAATCGAAACAAATAAAACACTGATGAGAAATGTTGCAAATATCTTAGCCATAACGCTTGATTTAATTGTTTTTTTGAAGTTTGATAGCAGCCCAGGTTTCTTTTTCGCGCACTTCAAGCACGGTGAAATTACTTTTAGCAGCTTCTGCTGTCAATTCCGTAACATCTGAAAAGAAAAAACCAGATAAATATAGCAACCCGTTTTCTTCCAAAAGATCTGCGTAGGCAGGTAAATGCGCTTTCAATATATTTTTATTGATGTTGGCCAAGATCATGTCAAATTTCATACCAGTTAAGCAATCGACATCACCTTCTAAAGCTGTGATATGTGAACATTGATTGCGAACAGCATTTTCTTTGGTGTTTTCTACTGACCAAGATTCAATATCAACGGCAACAATATCGCTACATCCTCTTTTTTCTGCTAAAATTGCCAATACCCCCGTTCCAGTTCCCATGTCTAAAATATGTTGAGGCACAGGTTCCAAGTCCATTAAAAATTGACTCATCAAAAAAGTAGTTTGGTGGTGACCCGTTCCAAACGACATTTGCGGTTGAATGATAATTTTGTGTTGATTTTGAAATGCACTTTCATCGTGAAAAGGTGCCAAAATAGCCAAGCGATCGTCAACTATTACTGGTTCAAAATCAGCTTCCCATTGCGCGTTCCAATTTTGGTGTGCAATAACTGCTGTTGTCATTTCAACGGTCACTTCATTCGCAGTTGCTAAACTTGTTTGTTGCAAAATAGCAGCAACATTCCCAATCGATTCAGGAGCATACGCTTGAATTCCTGTTGCCGTTTCGACGAAACTCTCAAATCCAAGATCTGCTAATTCAGCGATTAATATATCTGACCACGGCATGCGTGGTGTTAAATTGATTGTTACTTCGATGTAGTCCATGTGTCTGTTGCTATTAATACTGAAAAATCTGATGCGTTTAATGCTGCTCCGCCAATCAATCCGCCATCCACATTGGGACATGAAAATAATTCTTTTGCGTTTTTGGGATTACAACTACCACCATAAAGAATACTACAATTGGAGGCAATTTCGGTATTATATTGTTCTGCTATCCAACTGCGAATTGCTGCGTGCATTTCTTCTGCTTGTTCAGTGCTTGCTGTTAATCCTGAACCTATTGCCCAAACAGGTTCGTATGCTATGACAACCTTTTGAAAATCATCTGGTGATAAATGAAACAAACTTTCGGTTAATTGATTACGTACAAAGGCCAAATGTGCACCAATTTCACGCACTTCTAAATCTTCACCACAGCAGAAAAACGGTGTTAATCCATGAGTTATTGCAGCGTCGACTTTCATTTTCAATAGTTCATTTGATTCTCCAAAATAAGCTCTTCGCTCCGAATGACCAATCAAAACTGCTGTTGCACCATTTTGTTTTAGTTGTAACATACTTACTTCTCCCGTAAACGCACCAAAATCAGCTGAATACCCATTTTGAGCACCAAAATGAATCTGATCTACTTGCTTGATACATCGCGACAGGTACAATATTGGTGGAAAAATATACAATTCAATTGCAGGTGATTTTGCCAATTGTTGAAAATCATGTGCAAGCTGAAGCGCTTCATCTTCCAATAAATTCATTTTCCAATTGGCTGCAACAATTTTTTTTCTCATCGTTTTTCGATTAATAATTTTGAACTTATCCACGACCATTTTGGAAATGAGCCAGCAATAAATTTCCCTTTGATACTACCTTTTTTAAGCACTAACAAAACTGCATTCGTTCGTGCAACCTCATCCAACTCTTTTGGTGACTCAAAAAACACCGGCGTTTCAAATCCGTTTTTATTACAAAATTCGCGTGCGGTTTTTGGTGAATTAGCTGTCAACAAAACTGTTGTAGTTTGTTTCGCATGCATCAATAATTGACGCATATCATTCAATTGATTTTCACTTAATTTATCAAGTTGTTTAATTACCAAGCAATTAACCGTTTGTGCTGTACATAAGAACGGAAACAACACAACTTGTTTTTTCCCAGCAGCCATTTGCTCTTGAATAAAAGGTACCGATCGATCCGAAACGGCAAGAAAGGAAACACTTTGTATTGGTCGAAAAACTAGTGTATCGATGGCTACTACTTTCGTCCCATCTGCGAAAACTTTTTCACGAATTTGGAGGTTCAAGTTTTTGCCTACAGCAAATGCTTTAAAATCTTTAAACGGTTCGTAATTGAGTGTGAAACTAAGTAACAGCAATGAAACCACTAACACAAATAAACTCGAACCGTAATGTGTTGCGAATCGTTTACCCGCTGAACGGTAAATCCAAAGTGCGCCCACCAATATAAGTGAGACAAAAAACAGCATAAAATACCAGTCTAGTATAAAGGAAAATATACCAAAAACAGCTAACACAAGTGGAATAATTACCCAATTTGCGCGAATAGAATTTGGTAGTATGGTGTTTCTTGCAGCGAAAAACCAACAAGAAAAATAAAACAATACCAAATAAATCGATAGGTTTTGACCTTTTGTTAGTGCCTTTCCATAAGTTCCTTTCATTAATTGCGCAGCAAAAGAAAATTCATTGGTATTTAAGGCTTTTTTTATCGTCGGAACTGAAACATAAGTCGATTTTTGAACAACTTTTTGATTTTTTTTAGTTGCTTGTTTTAATAAAAAAGCTTTCCCAGTTGCCGATTTCACCGATACCAACCGATGAACTACTAAGCTTGTTTTTTCGTTAGTTGTCGTCATTTGAACAGCAAACAAGCTTGTAAAAAACAAGGGAATGATTGCAAACCAAGCGATTAACTTTGGTAAACCGCCAATAATGAGTAAAACTCCAATAATGAGTTCAAGTAATAAAACAAGAATGATTATTCCAACTGTATAATCTGATAAAAAAGCCAAAGAAAAATCACTAAATCCTGGAACGCTTTTTAATTGAAATGCAAGCACATCGTCCTGCAGTAAGCGCGACCATTTTTGAGCATAGCCATAGGGATCGTTTGCTTTTAACAATCCCGAAAAAATACTGTAGGAACCAAGTAAAACACGAGCAAATAGAGCTATCATGCGGTATCCTTTGAATACCAATAATACAACGAGCGAAGTTAGTACTAGTGCAATTCCTCCAATTAATAAGGCTATTGAAAAAGCGTTGAAAAACAAACTACTCGCTATCAACGAGCAACCAATAAATTGAGCAATAACTGAAATTAAATTAAGTGGAAATGACCTTCCAATAATTGTCGATTCAATACGTTTTTTCATGCTTCATTCAAGTGAATCAATGCAAAAACAGCATAATTTAACATGTCAAAATAATTGGAATCAATTCCTTCAGAAGCAATCGTCACGCCATCATTATCTTCCATTTGCTTGACACGCAATAATTTCATTAATATCATATCCGTCAATGACGAAACGCGCATATCGCGCCACGCTTCTCCGTAATCGTGGTTTTTATTCTCCATTAATTCCTTCGCTTCCAAGGCAATTTTATCGTACAATTCAACTGCTGTCGCTTCGGATAATTCAAGTTCCAATTCCGTGTTATGACGAACTTGAATGATTGCCATGATACAATAATTGATTATCGCGCCAAATTCTCCTTCGATGCTTTCACCAACTTTATTCGTTTTCGTTTCTTGAATGGTACGAATACGGTTTGCTTTAATGAAAATTTGATCCGTTAACGAACTTGCACGAGCAATTCTCCAAGCTGTTCCGTAATCTTTTGTTTTATTTTGAAAAATTTCGCGACAACTTTGTATAATTTGTTGATATTGTACCGATGTTTGTGTCATTGGAATAATTATGGAATTTTTAAAGGTTGAAGATAACTATTTTCTGCGAGAAATGCAGCTAACTATCAATGGGAAGTTATTCACTTTTCAGCGTCCTATTGTGATGGGTATTGTGAATTGCACCCCCGATTCTTTCTACGCTGCAAGTCAAAGCGATGCCATTTCTGTGCAAATAAAAGCGATTGAGCAACAACTTGCCGAAGGAGCTGATTGGATTGACATTGGCGGCTACTCTAGTCGTCCTGGAGCAGCTGATATTTCTGAAAATGAGGAAATTGAACGTGTCCTTCCAGCTATTCAATACCTTGCTAAAAACCATCCAAATTGCATCATCAGTATCGATACTTTTCGCGCTCAAGTTGCCCAAAAAGCTATCGAAGCGGGCGCGCACATAGTCAACGATATTACCGGTGGAAAAGGTGATAAAAACATGTTTTCAATTGTTGGTAAATTAAAGTGTCCGTACATTTTGATGCACATGAAAGGAACCCCACAAACGATGCAAACGGAAAACAACTATTCCGATTTAATTAAGGATATCGCCTTGTTTTTTAGCGAGCAAATAGCTCGTGCACAAGCTGCGGGAATTGTGGATATTATTATTGATCCTGGATTTGGCTTTGCGAAAGATACCGCTCAAAATTTTGAGTTATTCCATTCTCTGCCATATTTCCAACTGTTCAAACGTCCAATACTTGTTGGAATATCAAGAAAATCAATGATTTACAAAACACTTGAAACAACACCAGAAAAGGCGTTGAATGGAACAACCGTATTGAACACCTTAGCGCTTCAAAATGGTGCAGCAATTCTTCGTGTGCACGATGTACGTGCAGCGAAAGAAGTCGTTGTTTTGAGTGAACTTGCTACCAAGCGTTATTGAACTGCCTGAGAGACTTTTTCAAAAGGAAAGGCATTCAATGTTGCAGTTCCCATTGCAATGAGTTCGTTGCGTTGGTTGCGTACTTCAGCAGCAGCAAAGATAATTCGTTTGCCACTTTTCGTCACATGTGCATGAGCAGTCAATGCATCACCAACTTGAGCGGGCTGTGCGTAATTGATGTTTAACGCAACAGTTGAAACAATTTGCTTGTTTTCACAAACAACTGAAAGTGCTGCAACACCCAATGCACCGTCAATCAACGAGGCAATAACACCACCATGAACTGCAATAGGTGTAGCTAAATGCTTTTCTTCCGTTAATAAGTGATAACTTACTTTGCCTGGTTCGATAATAGTGAAATTCATGCCAATTAACTGACCGAACTTGTTCCAATCCAAATAACTGAGGACATACGGATGTTGATTTAAATCCGTCATTTCTTGTTTTTCTCTTTGAATTCAGTCGTTGTCAATGAGATGCCATTTGCTTCAAATTCGTTGTAAACACGTTCGTTCAACGCATAAAAAACGGGCCAATAATCATCTGTTTTTGCCCAACACCTAACGGTAATATGAACCAATTCGTGTGTCATTGAACCCAACGCTACAAAAGGAGCCGGATCTTTTAACACCAATTTATTTTCAGTTAAAAACTGAGTTATCAATTCACTTGCTTTTGCGTAATCACTTCCTTGAATGATTGTAAAATCCCAATCTATACGGCGTTTCTTTTCACGTGTGAAATTGACCATCATATTATTGGCAAGCGGTCCATTTGGAATGACAGCAACTTTGTTGTCCGCTGTAAAAATATAGGTGTAAAAGATTTGTATTTCCGTTACTTTTCCTTGTTGCGTTTGCGCCATAATCGTATCACCAACTTTGAAAGGTTTGAATAATAAAATCATTACTCCACCTGCAAAATTGGACAAGGTTCCGCTGAATGCCATACCAATTGCCAAACCTGCAGCACCTAAAATGGTGATGAAAGAAGTCATTTGGAAACCAACTTGTGTAATTGCTGTTACAATGACCAATACTTTGGTAATAACAACAACCAAACTCGATAAAAACGTAACTAATCCAGCATCGGTTTTTCCTTTTGTCAATAGTTTTCGAACAGCTCTACCCGACCATTTTGATAGCCACCACCCAATAATTAAAATCAGAATGGCAAAAAGTAAATTTGTTCCAGAAAGTACCAACCATTGTTTCGCTGCTACAAAACTAAATCCAAAAATCTCTTCAAACTTTTCAGCAAACGATAACGCTTTAGCTGATAAAACAAACGGAAAACTCATGATTATTAGGGGAATTTAGGAAATTGTTGGAAGTTTGGTTCTCTTTTTTCTAAAAACGCTCGTTTACCTTCTTGTGCTTCCTCCATTAAATAATACATCAAAGTTGCGTCACCTGCAAACTCCATCAAACCACGTTGACCATCTAATTCAGCATTCAAACCTCTTTTGATCATGCGAATAGCCAATGGCGAACGTTGCATAATTGTTTGGCACCATTCAACAGTTGTGTCTTCCAAATCTTTTAATGGAACAACTTTATTGACCATTCCCATTTTTTCAGCTTCCTCAGCAGTATATTGATTACACAAAAACCAAATTTCACGTGCTTTTTTCTGTCCAACGTGACTCGCTAAAAAAGAAGATCCAAATCCAGCATCAAAGCTTCCTACTTTTGGTCCTGTTTGACCAAAACGTGCGTTTTCTGAAGCAATTGTCAAATCACACACAACGTGTAATACATGTCCACCACCAATTGCGTAGCCATTGACCATAGCAATAACTGGTTTTGGTAACGCGCGAATTGCTTTGTGAACATCCAATACATTCAATCGAGGAACGCCATTTTCAGAAATGTAACCACCTACTCCTTTTACATTTTGGTCACCTCCCGAACAAAAAGCTTTGTCGCCTTCACCAGTAAGTACTACAACACCAACATCTTGACGTTCGCGTGCAATTTCCAACGCTTCCAATATCTCCATGTTCGTTTCAGGACGAAATGCATTATAAACTTTCGGGCGGTTAATGGTAATCTTCGCGATTCCATCAAACAATTCGAATTTGATATCTGTATATGACTTAATTGAAGTCCAATTTCTTTTTGACATTGTATGAGCTTTTAATTACAAAAATAGCCAATGCTTTGAAATGTAAGCACCGACTGTTGTTTTTTCTTTGAATCATTCGTTAACTCCATGAGGAGAATACATTGTAACGCCTTTTTCATGATAGGCTGCTACCATTACATCGAGCATTTTTTTTGCATCAAAAACAAGTGTTGTTGCTTGACCTATTTTCACTTCTTGGTAAACACCTTTTTCTTTGAACAGCGGTAACAATTCATCGCATCTGCGTTTGGCTGATTGAGCTGGATCATGGACTTTTGTCGAAACAAGTTCGACTGTTCCATCTGCTCTTTTTATCGAAACCTCAAAAATTTCAGGGAAATAAACGGTTTCATAAAAATCAGTAATTGCATCTTCTAACACATGTAACGATGTTCCTGCATTTGCTAGCGTTACTCCGATGTATAAAATTTTTCCCCCAGCGGTTGCTAAGCGACCAAATGGACTTTGTGCAGTATAAGGAGTTAATTCTTGAAAATGTCCCTCAACAAACCATTGTGCAGTTGGTCCCCAACAAGCTACAGGTTCTGTAACACTTTCGGAGCGGACTACACCGGGTAATTTTCGAAATACTTCGCTAATCGCTCCTAATTTTGATGGCGTTTCGTTTACATCAAAAACAGACAAGTTGCGGACATAATCCAATTGATAACCGGCATTAGGTGAAGTTGGCATTAGAATATGTCCCGTTTCACCAACTACAGCTTTGAGTGCATTAATAATGGTGATCGGTCCGTCTTTGATATGACCAATTTTAGACAAACTTGCATGAACTAAAACTGCGTCGTTTTTTTGAATACCCGCGTAAGTTAGCTGTTCAATTAATAGTTCTTCTGTTAGCGATTGTCCCGACTGTTCTTGCTTTAATAGCTGTTTGCGTGTCGCTGCTTTCTTATAATTTCTATAAAAATTCAACAAAAAAGATGGCGCTATGAATCGAATGAAATTTCTCATGATCAATTCAATTGCGGTTGAATAATCGTTTGAGAATCGAGCTGAAAGTAATGCAATTCGTTTCCTTTGCTCATGAGCAATAAATTCGGATGAATTTTTCTGATTTGCTGGTACTCATTTGGCACAACTAATTGACCATTCATTTTGTAAATGCCAAACAAACCAACTTTTTCCGTCACGTACAACTGTTCAGTTAACTTCGATAACGATGCAAATTGTATCGGAAATAGTGTTTGACCTTTTGAAGTAATGATTCCAACAAAATCAAGCAATCGCACTTGTGCCAGTCCATTTACAAAAGAAGTTGCAGCATCGTAAGTGGGTTGCAACACAAATTTGTTCGTCAAATCAATAAATCCCCATTTCCCTGCTTTTTGACAAGCTATCAATCCGCTGAATTTTCCTAATCCTTGGTGTTGTATTGGGATGATTATTTTTCCAAGTCGATCGATTACACCGTATTTTTGACCTTTTGATACCTTGGCATAATTTCCTTCGAATTCGCCTTCAAACACAATATTTGGAAAAGCATCGAAAGAAAAAGGTATGACTAAACTTCCTTGTGCATCGACATAACCAACTTTGTTGTTTTGTACAATTACCGCCCGATCTGCAACTAATTTACCTATTTCCTCTGCTACATAACTAGCTTTGATACGCTGATTCATGGTAAGAAAAATTATTTTTCCCTCGTTTTTTAATACGTATAATGAATCAGTAAAAAGTGCTACTTCGTCAAATTCTGGTTGCAGCACATATGCTCCGTAGCTATCAATTATTCCCGTTTTGTTATTCAATTTCACAAATGCTTTTCCATTAGAAAACGAATATGCTTCGTCAAATTGTGGTGCTATGAGTGTTTTTCCTTTTCCATCAATGTAACCATATACTCCGTCAATTTGCATGTAGTGCAAACCTTCTGTGTACGTTCCTAAATCTTCATAAATAACCGGAATAATGTATTTCCCATTTCTGTCAATACATCCATATTTCTCAGCAATTTCAACAATTGCACGCCCTTTTTCAAAATCAGTAACGGATGAAAATTGACATGGAATAACCAGTTCATTGGCTTTGTTTACAAATCCGTATTTGCCCTCCATTTCAACCCAAGCCAAATCCTCTTTAAAAAATCCAACGGACGAATATTGTGCAGCAATGACCGGTACTCCTTTTAAATCCATCCAACCAAACTTATTGTTGTTTTTGTAAGGAATCAACACCGCATTTGCTAATTGTTGTTCCCGATTTAATTCGTCTTTAAACGGATAGTCAGGAAATTCACGTTGGAAATTTTGCAACAAGTCAACGGCATACTCGGCTGTATAAGCAAGGTATAATTTGCGCCATGCTATCTCATTGTTTCTATTTGCGGAAAACGAACGGATAAATTGTTTGTACGCATCCACTGTGTTTTCTTTGGTGGATAATTTAAAAATACTATCCTGAGCTTCTAACACATGAGGATTTGTAGGGAAATTCTTTTCAAAATTGATATAATCCGTTAATGTTCCGTTTTTTGTTTCTTCTTCGAACTGACGGATATTAAAATTGACTTTTGCCTGATTTAGGTATTCTGTTGCAGGATATTTTGCAAGAAATTCACTCAGCGCGACCGCTGTATGTAGTTGAAGGGCCTGATCATAAGCAATGGAATCCCGCAAGTGAATGGCTTTGAATTTTTCTTGTGACCACGGATGCTTTATTAAAAACGCATTCAAGGTGTTTTCGGTCGGATGCTTCAGCTCTACATTAAAAAAAGCAGTTGACACCTGTTCTTTTAACGCATTGATAGCAAATGAATTAACCTGATGAATTGCTAATTTATCTTTCGCTTTGATTGATAATTTCGGGTACAAAGAATCGGCACGAAGGATATTGCTGTATGCAGAATCCAATTGATGAAAGGGATTATCGTTGCGCAGGTAAATAATTGCCAAACCATAGCAAGCTGCAGCTTTATGATGTTTCATGGATGCATAAAACAATTTCTTTGCTTTGAAATAATCGTATTGCTTTAATGCGTCAAAAGCATTATCAATGCGACTAGCGAAACTCACTTGAAAAACGAATACGCTGCAAAAAATTAAAAACAACTTACTTTTTGACATGATACAAAAATAAAGGAATTTAAATTTTGTGACACAAAAGGGCGATAAATAAACAAAAAAGCCTCCTCAATTACTTGAGAAGGCATCCTATAATGTTGTTGGAAATTACTTTTTGTATTTACCGTAACGCGTGTTGAATTTATCAATACGACCCGCAGTATCCACGAATTGAACGATTCCTGTAAAGAATGGATGAGATTTGTGAGAAATATCCAATTTAACTAAAGGATACTCATTACCATCTTCCCAAGTAATAGTTTCATTTGAAGTAGCTGATGAATGACATACAAATGAATACTCATTTGTCATATCTTTAAATACTACCAATCTGTAATCTTCTGGGTGAATACCTGCTTTCATATACGTTTGTTCTATTTTTTATTCTTAATGATAATTCGAAAATCGGAATGCAAAGATACATAAACTTTTTAATTCACAATAAAAAAATAAAATCATTTCTCTTTCGTTATCTTTGTCATGATGAAAAACAGATACAAAGTAATTCTATCGCTTGGATTAATTGCACTATTAATCCAGTTAACGTCTTGTAAAAAAGAGCAATTTACGACTACAGGAAACCTAAGCTTTTCTGCTGATACTGTGGTGTTTGATACTGTTTTTACAACGATTGGTTCGACTACTCAACAATTCAAAATTTACAACAAGGATAAGCGTAAACTTAAAATTGATGAAATTGAATTAATGGGTGGTGAAAATTCACCTTTTCGCATCAATTTTGATGGAATTTCGAGTAATTTAATCAAAGATATTACAATTGATGGTGGCGATAGCTTGTTTTGCTTTGTGAAAGTTACCTTGGATATTAACGGACAAAATTTACCAATGGTCGTAGAAGATTCAATACGATTTCGCACCAATGGAAAAGATCAATTTGTCCAACTTGCTGTTTGGGGACAAGATGTTTATTACCATTATTCAAATATTAAAGAAGGGATTTTTGATTTGAACGAGGGTGTTTGGCCTAACGATAAACCGCACCTCATTTACGGAGCAGCAATTGTTGATTCCGCTAAAACGCTAACTATTCCTGCAGGAACACAAATATTCATGCACAAAAAAAGCATTCTTTGGAATTACAAAGGAACTTTGCACATTGATGGAGATTACAACAACAAAGTCACTATCCAAGGCGATCGTTTGGAGTCTTTTTACGACAACATATCGGGGCAATTTTATGGAATTTACTTTCAAGAAGCGCTACCGTCAACGATTGATAATGTGGTGATTAAAAATGCAACGGTTGGCATTCATGTTGATAGCAAAGATCCGAGTGTAACGGGAACCACTGTCAAAGTAACAAATACAGAAATTCAAAATGCTGCAAGCTATGGTATTTTGCTCTTTGCTGGAACAACTTTCGAAGCAGAAAACACCTTGGTGCATCATTCAGGAGTTCATGCGTTGTTGGTGTTACAAGGCGCGACTTATCAATTTACGCATTGTAATTTGCTAAATTATGGTGATGGCGATTACACCTATCCTGCAGTAGGAATAAGTAATCATTTTACAGATCAATTTGGTGTTCTCACAATCAGTTCAATTCCAAACGGAACATTTAATAATTGTGTCTTATATGGTTGGGGAGAAGATCAATTAGCGTTTGATACAATTGCTGCTGGTGGCGTAAACTTAAATTTCGATTTTAATAATACCTTGATCAAAGGAACGAGTTCATCGCATTCCATGTTTGCATCTTCGTTTTTTAATGGCCTGCCCTATTTTATTAGTCCGTCTGAAAATAATTTCAAATTCACTAATACAGCATCAGCTCTTAGCAATGCAGGGAATCCGAGTTTGAGTTTACCAAATGACTTGGAAAATAATCCAAGAAATAGCGTTCCAGACATAGGTGTTTACGAGGTGAATTAAGCAATTGTTAATTTTAACTGACGTCCAAAACCTTCTTTAAAAATGCGCATTAACGTTGATAATCGTATATCGCTTGCATTATTTTCTATTCTAGAAATATAGTTTTTTGTTGTACCGCATTTTACAGCTAGTTGCTCTTGTGTCATGCCAAATTCTTTTCTCAATTCGAGCATCATAACACCAATCTTAAATGCTTCAAAACCCTCTTCAAATTCTTCGCGTTTTTGAGTTCCTAATTCACCAAACTGTTGCTGAATCAACGAATCAATGGAAGTTAATTTGTTTACTGAATTTTTGCTCATTTTTTGTAATTATTTGTTATTTTTAAAATATTTAGCTTTAATTTTTTCAGCTAATTCGATCTCTTTTTTTGGTGTTTTCTGTGACTTTTTTTGAAATCCATTAATCAAAATGATCAATTTCCCTTTATCAAAAAAGCTGAAAAACCTGTAAATATCAGATCCGTATTCAATTCTGATTTCATATAACCCTGTTGTCCCTGTTAAATGTTTGAAAAACTTTTCAGGAACTCTATCAATTGTTTCAATTAATTTTAACGTCCAAATTATTTTTTTTTGCACGTCAGGCTTTAAATCTTGATAGTAGTCGATGAAAAAGTTTTCGTAATAATAAATTGTACGAATCTTCTTTTCAATCATGTAACAAAGTTACCTAATTAGGTATCATTTCCAAATTTTTTAACAAAAAAAATCCTCACCGAAGCGAGGATTTTAACTTATTTTAATTTGTAACGATTATGCGTTTGCATTCATGTTATCCAATACTTCCATTACACCTTTCACTGCAACAGCTGATTCATCTAACATTTTACGTTCTTCTGCATTCAAATCTAATTCGATAATGCGTTCAATTCCGTTTTTACCTAAAATTACTGGAACACCTAAATAAATGTCGTTCATTCCGTACTCACCTTGCAACCAAGCACAAACTGGGAATACACGTTTTTGATCACGGATAACCGCTTCTACCATTTGAGCTGCAGCTGCTCCTGGAGCATACCAAGCTGAAGTACCTAGTAATTTAACGATTTCACCTCCACCAAACTTCGTACGTTCGATGATTTCGTTTAATTTTTCTTCGCCAATCAACTCAGTTACTGGAATACCACCAACAGTTGTGTAACGAGGAAGTGGCACCATTGTGTCACCATGTCCACCCATCAATACCGCTTGGATATCTTTTGGAGAAACATTTAATTCTTCTGCTAAAAACGCACGGTAACGCGCTGTATCTAAAATACCAGCCATTCCGAATACTTTGTTTGGAGCAACTTTTGCATTCAAATATGCACAATACGTCATTACATCTAACGGATTAGAAACAATGATGATTACTGCATTTGGAGAATGTTTTACCACGTTCTCAGTCACGGTTTTAACGATACCAGCATTGGTAGCGATTAAATCGTCACGAGACATTCCTGGTTTGCGTGGTAACCCTGATGTAATAACAACTACGTCAGAATTAGCAGTGCGTGAATAATCATTTGTTGAACCCACTGTGCGTGAATCGTACAAATTGATAGGCGCTGTTTGCCACATATCTAATGCTTTTCCTTCTGCGAATCCTTCTTTGATGTCTAATAAAACGATCTCATTCGCAATCTCTCTGTGAGCAAGTACATCTGCGCATGTTGCACCTACGTTTCCTGCCCCAACTACAGTTACTTTCATTGGTTGTTTTTTTGTGAAATTTCTTTCATTATGCGCAGTAAAATTAATAATAAAAGGTTTTAGCAACACCATTCATTGATGATATTTCACGTATTTTATGATTACTTTTCAACTTTAAAAGCAACCAGCAACTTTTTTAATCGTTTTTAGAACGTTAACAGTGAAACAAAACTTGGATTTAATCGAGATTATTGAACGATGTAAATCGTCAGATAGACGAGCACAAGAGTTGCTTTTTAAGCAATTCTACGGAAAAATGCTTGCTGTTTGTATGCGCTATTTACATGATCATGATTCGGCGCAAGAAGTTGTGCAAGAAGGATTTATAAAAGTTTTTGATCACATAAAAAAATTTGATAGCAAAGGATCGTTCGAAGGTTGGGTGAGACGAATAATGGCAAATTGTGCCATTGATGCCATTCGCAAAAACAAGAAAATGTCGTCTGTCGCTGATGATGATAGCGCACTGAAAAACCTTACCGACGATTCAGAATTTGAAAAAGATTGGGACAGCATCACCTTAAAAGCCGAATTAGCAATGGAAGCAATCGAAAAATTATCACCTGCTTACCGCACTGTTTTTAACTTGTATGTCCTCGAAAATTACACACACAAAGAAATAGGCGAATTACTGGGAATTAGTGAAGGTACTTCAAAATCAAACCTTTCGAAAGCCAAAGTGAATTTGCAACACTTTTTGAAAAATAAATTTAGACCGATTGAGTCATGAAAGATAAATTAGAAAACAATTTTAAAGAAGCGTTAGACAACTTCTCATTACCGTATGAACCCGGCGCTTGGTCACAAGTGAAGTCGCGCTTGGATGCTCAAAATACACCACTTTACAAAAAAAGCTGGTTCAAAATTGCTGCGCTATTCACCGTTGTAGGAAGCATTTTATTGAGCGTGCTATTGATTGAGAAAAAGCCTGCTTCTCAACAAGTTAATCTTCCAGTTCCATCAATGAACAAGGAAACGCAACGAGAAAAGTCTACCGAAAACACAAGCGATTCAAAAGAATTAGCAAGTCAAACTAATTTAGCTGAAACAAAAACTGAGGATAAAAAGAAGGAACCGATAATTGCTGTTACATATGCAAATCCAATTAACAACAATCCACCCACTTGGTTTGATTCAAAAGCGTATAAATACCCTGAATATTTTGAACCTATCAGTAATGAAACAGTCGCAATTCAAGAAGATTTTATCAAAATTATTTCCAATAAATCGATTTGTTTGAACGAAGAAATGGACATTGAAAATCCGTACAAATACCAATTAATAACTGTTGTTTATCCTGATGGAAAACAGGAACAATTATCGCCAAAAAGTGGGGTGCATTTTACCGCAACAACTCCAGGATCAATAAAAGTGATCAACAAAAATACGGTGGAACAATTAACCGTATTGGCGCCAGACAACAAATTGTATATCGAATCTGATCCTACCTTGATTTACGAACAAGGTATTCCAACGGTTAAGTTTACGGTTTCAGGAAATGACCAAGCTGTAACATGGACGTCAACTAGCAAAAATTACGAAGCGAAAAACGAGCAAATTATCGTTCATCCTTTCAAAGAAAAACAAGTGAAAGTTCATGCTAGCAGTACGGACAAAAACGGTTGTGCTGTTTCGGAATCGAAAACAATTACGATGAAAGAAACGTACAACTTGTTAGCACCAACAGGATTTTCACCATCAAACATAGATGCACGTTTGAATCGTTTCATGCCATTTGCATTGTTACAAAGGAATACGCCGTTCGAATTGATCATTATCGATACTAAAAATGGCGCAACATTGTTTCAAACAAACGATGAAAACAATGCGTGGGACGGAATTGACAGAAGAACAGGTGAATTGGTTCCTGTAGGAAGTATTTGGGCTTGGAAAGTTGTGTTAAAATATCCGCAAATAGGTGAAAACCCAGAATACTCTGGAACAATAACGCGTTTGTAATTAGAAAACAATTGCAGGAAAACGAGCTAACAACGCTGCTTTTTGATTGGCCAAGTTATCGTTGAACTGAGCTACTTTGATTGATTCCGGGTACAAAAAGCGGTGCGCTTCCATTGCTCGTATCTTGTTTACCTCCGTGCAAATAGCGCGCGTTTCATCGGTGAAAAACCACGTTTGAAACAAATCCCAAACCTGATTGATGGCAACTGCATTTGGATGCACTTCATCTGCTTCAAAATAGCGGTAATCGCGTAACAAATCAATAACCAATTCGTAGCTAGGGAAATATGTCGCAACGGGTGCCAAGTTCTCACACAAAGCAATCAATCGTGCTTTTGAACGATTGTTCTCAATCCAGCCTTCGCGGGAATAACGCACTGGTGAGACCGTGAAAACAATTTTCATATTCGGGTTAACTTTTTTCAAAGTTGAAAATGCGGATTCCCATGTTGCTGTAAGTTCCGTAACCGACGTAAGCTGCTTCTCAAATAAATGCGCAGGTTGTTGGTGACAATTCGCAACAAGTTGATTATTTGTTTTTAATGTATAACCTAGCGCTGTGCCAAAGGTTACCATCAGATAATCCGATTCCAACAAAGCAGTTTTTAATAATTCAGCTTGTTCTTTCATTTTTTGGCGCAATGCTAACTCAGACATTCCATAAATGGTTCCACTTGCATTGTAATGCAAAAAAACATCGTCTTTCTGGACAATTGAATCAGGAAATTCATTAGAAAGAACGTGTTGAATTTGATGTGCGAGCACAGTTGGGTGAAAAATGACTCCAAAGGGATTATCCACCACAGAGAACCCTGCAGCGCGCAATTTTTGAGAAATATTTGTTGAAAAACACGAACCCAATTGAACTATTTTCTGTCCATGAGTAATCGGAGTTAACGCTGCAGGTTTTTTTAATTCTTCGTGACTTATTTTCATGAGAACTGTTCCATTGTATGTTCAAATACACTTCCCCAACCCTTCCACTTTCCGGCTTCTGCAATGGTTTCGTTGTGCCAAATACAAACAAAATTTCCACCGTAGCGTTTTACTTCTTCGGCCAAAAGACTAACGACTCGTTTTGCTGTTTCTATATCCAAGGATTTGTACTCCAACAAGGTGCCATCCATGTATACAAACGGAAAAATTTTATAGCCTGTGTCTTTGTTTTTTTCGAGATCAAAAAAGTTAAACGGTCGTGCTGTTCCTGCTCGGAAACCAAATTCTTCTGCGTAACCCATTGAAAAATCGGCTTGAAAACCAAGTGACGACAAACGTCTGTAGGTATGAGGAATTGTCAGTTTTAAATAATGTTGCCGACTTTCTTGCGGATGCGCACCTAGTATATGTGTCATGCGATCGGTTTCCTCTGACAATTTAATTTCAGAAGTATTGCTCGCATAACTAGGGTGTAAACCAACGTGGGATATGGGATCAAACGATTGAATAAGCGCTTGGTGTCGCGGATCGAGCCATGAAATATTTTTATCGTGTTCCGCAAAATCACCTAACAACCAGAAAAAACGTGTCTGCGGATTTTTTGTTGCAACTTTTCGCAAGAAATCGAATGAATCGAACGGATCTTGTTGTAGCCCCGCTTGTACTTTTTTTCGTTCAATACGGCGTTGTTTGTTACGTTGCAACACGTCTTTAGCAGACGAAAGCCACGATCGCCACCCTTCTTTCCATTGAAAAGCATAGGTGTTATCAATATCAAACGACGGAATGAAGGTCGTAACTTTTTCAGCATCAAATTGCGGCATCAGCGCAGGTGCATAAGTAACGATTATTGAGCGTACCCAACGTTCTACAATTTGCAACTGCAACCAATTAAATTTGAATAGAATACTGTTTTTCGCTTCAAAACGACCGTGCTTGTCCAATACAGGATAATGGTATTCTTCGTAACGGGAAATAATGTAAAAAACAGCTGCAAACGGATCAATTACATCGTTTATTGACAAGCAATCCATGCCTTCCCAAATCGCTTTTTTGATAACTAAATCGGGATTTAGGTGTTCTTCAAACAACAGTTGAGCTGGAAGCAATTGCTGGCAATTAGGAATATTCCACGATGAATAATTCAGTTTCAGTCCAGCTGCTTGTTCAAAAAACACGCGGTCATTGGTCAATTGAGCGGACAAACCGTGTTCTTCAAAGACGAAGTGCATGGTAAACACTAATCGTTCCGATATTTGATCTACGAAAATCAGCATACGTTTTTACAACAAGTTTTCATTTGCAAAGCTAAAGTAGCCATTATCTGTGATAATTAAGTGATCCAAGACATTCATTTCAATCATTTCACCAAATCGAACAATTTTTTTAGTCAATTTCAAATCCGCTTCACTTGGTTTCAGTTGGCCACTGGGGTGATTGTGCGAAAGAATAATTCCTGTTGCAGACAAATCAATTCCGAGTTTGAAAACAATTTTTGCATCGATTAATGTTGCCGATTGACCTCCAATTGAAAGTTGTTTGATTTGCAGGACATCGTTTGCATTGTTCACATAAATCACATAGCATTCTTCGTGCATCAAATCTTGGTAATAGCCCCTTAACAGGTTGTAAGCAACTGTAGCTGAAGTAATTTTGATGCGCTTTTCGCTGTGCGTTTCCTTTCTTCTTCTTCCCAATTCCAAAGCTGCCATTACCGCAATTGCCTTTGACGATCCAATTCCTTTGACTGCTGTCAGTTGATTCAAGCGCAATTTACCAAACAAAAACAAGTCGCCATTGGACAGTGCTAACAACTCCCGTCCCAAATCAACCGCAGATTTTTGACCACTCCCCGTTCCTATTATTATCGCTAACAACTCAGCATCTGAAAGCGTGTGCTTCCCCTTCAAAACCATTTTCTCACGCGGTCGATCATCTTCTGCCCAGTGCGGAATAGAACACTTTTGTTCTAACATATTTTCACTTTTCCATTCAAGTTACAACATATTATCCTTTTAAAAAACATTTTTAGGAACAAAAAAACAGCAAAAAAGCGTATTTTTACCCCACAAAATCATTCAACTCATGAAACATATTTTTACAATTTGTGCTTTTTCATTCTTGTTGTTACAAGCATGTGGTCAAAATTCGAATAACACAGCATCTTCTGAAAAAGAGCGTGTATTACCACAACTTCCAACAGTTTCTCATGCGTATGAATTGAGTGATTATTTGTCAGAAAACGAAACACTTACAGCTGATGTAGACAAACTATTTGCTTCATTAGATGATACAGCAATTGTTGCACAATTAATAATGCCAGCAGTTGGCCGTTTGGGTTTGACACCTGAAGCAATTGAAACATTGATTAAAAACCGTCAAATTGGTGGTGTTTTGATGTTAAACGGATCAAAAGAGCAATTTACTTCGTGGATAAATCGTTTCAACAGCTTGAATGCAACGTATGGCAATCCTACATTTTTATACAGCGCTGATGCGGAGCCAAGTTTGTTCAACCGCAAAATTAGTGGCGCGCCAACAGTTAAAAAAGCAAACGAAATCACTTCATTAGCAGAGGTCAACGCTTGTGCCGATATTATTGCAGCAGTTTTAAAAGCAATCGGAATCAACTATAATTTTGCGCCCGTTGTTGATTTGTCACAAAATGCAACAGTTGGTTACCGCGGTTTTGGTAAAAACCCAACCAACAACGTTCCTTGGTCGAATGCTTTCATACAACGCATGCAAGCAAATGGCATTGTTGCAACGGCAAAACATTTCCCTGGACACGGATTGGTTTCGGGTGACACACACAAATCGTTACAAGCAATTGATGGCGAATTGAAAGAAGTTCCTACTTACCCAACATTGATTGAAGATGGCGTTTTAAGTATCATGATTGGACACTTAGCGGTCATCAACAACCCAAAATACAATACGAATGGTTTGCCCGCAACGTGTTCTAAAACAATCGTTACCGATTTACTACGCAACGAAATGGGTTACAAAGGATTAATTGTAACGGACGCAATGAACATGGGTGGCGTAACTGCTATTCCAAACAATTCCGTTAAAGCTATTGAAGCGGGTGTTGATATTTTATTGATGCCGTTAGACGCTGCGAAAAGTCACTCCCAAATACTTGCAAAATACAGAACGGACAAAGCGTTCAAAGCTAGTGTTGATGCTGCTGTGAAACGCGTGTTGCGCATGAAGTTGTGCGTTTAAATTATGAAGATTTAAGATTACAATATTGAAGATTATAAGATTATAAGATTGAAGATTACAAGATTTAAGATTGAATCCCGAAGCGTCAGGATGAAGATTGAAGCGTTGGTATGAAAATGCAAAGAAAATAATTCAGAATGCAGCATTAAGAATTCAGAGCGAATTAGGCGTTGAAAGCCGTGTTCATCATTCTCATTTTGTTTCTCACGCTGAAGTCATTCTGTTTCTCGCTCTGTTATTCAGTGCGCAACCAATAATCGAATAAGTTGTTTTTTGAAACGGGTTGCTCGAAAGCATAAGCTGGCCGTTCGTATGTTTGCAGTTGAAAAGACAAGTTCATGAGTTTCTCATCACGTGACACAAGCAATTCAAAACGATCGCCTGGTTTAAAACTTGCTAACGAGCCTTCTAATTTTGCTTGATCGATTCGGTAACCATTTAATGCAATAACTTCGTCAAAAACACTCAATCCACCCTCTTCTGCTGTGCTTGCCGAACGAATTGACTTAACTGTACATTTCCCGTTTTCTTGCGCTAACGAAGCACCAAACGACGCTTGCGCCTTTCCAACATAGGAAACAGTCATTCCTAGTTTTCCGAAAACAGTTTTGAAATCAGGCGTTTCGGTTCCATTCACATACTTGGCAAAGAAATCAGCCATATCGTGCCCCATAAATTGTTCCAAACTTTTTTGAAATTCGGCATCGGTAAACCCTCTATTTTGTTTCAAATAATAGTCGTTGTAAAGCACTTGCATGAAGTTATCCAAACACTTTTTGCCTTTTGATTCACTGACAATTTGAGCATCCAAATACGCGCCCAACATTGCGCCACGGGAATAATAGGTCATGCCTGTATTGGCGCTGTTTTCATTTGGTCGGTAGCCTTTTATCCATGCGTCAAAACTCGAATGTGCAACCGATTGCACCCGTGAACCAACAGATCCTTCGACATAATTGATCGTACTTTGCAATTTTTTGACATATTCCGTTGGTGTCATGTAGCCTGCGCGAACAAGCAATAACTCATCGTAATACGACGTAAACCCTTCCATCACCCACAAAAGCGTAGTGTAGTTTTCCTCGTCGTAATTGAAAGGTCCTAAATTGATTGGGCGGATACGTTTTACATTCCACAAATGAAAATACTCGTGCGCTACAAGGTTTAGGAAATCTACATAACCACTTCCTGCATACGACCAACGATTGACACTCAATACAGTGGAATTCAAATGCTCCAATCCACCTTGACCATTGACAACGTTATGAACGATAAACGTGTAATTTTTATTAGGGTTCTGACCATTAAACACAGCTGTTGCAGCAGCAACAACTTTTGGCATGTCTTGTTTTAGTTTTGAAATATCGTAATTTCCTTCGCCATAAAATGCTACTTCGTGATCCACACCAGCTGCATCAAAATGAAAAACAGTTTGATTTCCAATCTCAAACGGCGCGTCAATCAACACGTCGTAATTGGGGAAAATATACGTTTTACCTGAAGCATTTTCGATATCATCAGCTGAGCGCTTCAAAGGTGTAGTAACCGTAGTAAACGATTTGTAGGGAAAAACAGTAACGCTTCCTCCTAACGTTTTGTAGCCATCCGCGTACATAAACACGCCGCTACCCGACACAAAACCGTGAGTCAAATCCAAGAAACTCGTGCGAACTGTTAATTCAAACGCATACACCTCGTAATTAACAACTACACGTTTTGCTTTACCTTTCTTGATATTCCAAGCGTTTTTAGCCGTTTTCACGACTTCAAGTGACTTGTTGTTTTCATCAACGGCTTTCACTTGATTGATATTTTTGGAAAATTCACGCACCAAATACGATCCAGGAGCCCAAACAGGGAGTTTCACCAATAATTCGTTTTCCGAGAAATTAGACAAAACCATTTCCACTTGAAAGTAATGATTTTGAGGCTTTTCCATGCGCAAATTGTACGAAACTGATTGCGCCAATAAAAGCGTTGGAAGAAATGCAAGGATATAAATGATGTTTTTCATGCTGCGTAATTTGATTCAAAGATAAGTTTTCAAAGCAATACTTTGAGGTTTTATCCTCAAAACTGAAACGAAAATGCTTTTGTAATGATTGGTTCTTCGAAGAGATGCGGGTAATTTTTTTTCATCTCCGCGTGCATCAAATCGAACGGAATGGTAGCAAACGAGCCATAAAAGTGGATGTATTCCATGAATTTCTCATCGCCACGAAATGCTTGAAAAAGCGAATCATTTTCGGTATCCCAAGTAAGTGGTTCTACTTTATTCAAGGCACAAATACGCTTATCAAACGCTGGTGTACATTTTGTCCATTTATCGTTGAGAAAGACTTCCACAAATCCATGAAAAACTATTTCGTCTTTTTTGAGGTAACTCACTAATTTTTCAACGCCAATGTGATTTTTAACAATCCCAAAGCCAAATCGTGCAGGAATACCAATTCTTCGGAAGCATGCTACAGCCACCAATGCTTTTTCAACGCACCAAGCGCGGTTTTTAGTTAACACAACTGAGGCTTTCAAGGCATTTGGTGATAGGTTCAGATGATACGGGTCGTATAAAAAACCATCACGTACCTTTTCATAAATCCAAATGGCTTGGTCTTTCAACGAACTATTCACTGGAAGGTCGCGCATAAATTCCTGAATGGCATTCGAATGAAAATCAATCTCAGAAGTTGCTGCTAAGTAATTATCCATTTTTAATCTTGGCTTTGTTTTGATACTGCTAAATTAACTAAATTAGGTGTATGAAACAGGAAGATAAACAGGCACGTTTGGGAAAAGCACTGGACAACCATTTAACAAGTCCACTTCCGTTGATTTATCGCTTACGATCGATCGTTTTTGGAGAAAAACAGCCTGATCGCTTGACAAAATTTGCTTTTTATAGTGGTCTTATCACCTGGTTTTTATTCTTTTTTTGGCATGTTTTGCAATTCATTGTAGTCAAAAACAGTAACTGGATTGAACAAATTAAACGCATCCCAATCAACGAATTGCTGGAAAAAAGAGCGCTTGAATTGGGATTTGAACCAACTATTTTTATCGATCGCCTTCTTATTTCTTACAGTATTTCCATTATTAGTTGGAGTATCTTTTTTGTAGGATTGGTGTTGTTGTGGCGCAAGAAATACATCTTTTCATATGTTGTTTTTTCCGCTTTAGGTGTTGCAATTATTTCCCCAATAATGTTGCTCGGATTTACTTATTGGAAACAAGATATTAGTTCGTTTGATAAAACAATAGAAGTTGCAATTACTTTATTTTTAATTATTTACAGCTATTTAATAAAAGTTTCAATTCAATCAAATGAAACAAGCGAAAACCAACTATAAAATTCGTTACAAAGATTGTTTATTGAGCTCTTTTTTGATTTTTTCAACTACATCATTCGGTCTATTGGATTCATTCGGGATAATTAACTGAGCCATTTTGTAAAACACCTTGCGTTGCGTAATTAAATCTTCCGAATAACGAAACAATTCTTCGTCTTTCAAGTCTCGTAATAACGGTCGGTTATCCCGGTCATTTTTCAATCGTTGTGTCAACGTTTGTAATGAAGTATTGATGTAAATAACTACCCCTAAACTATTTAAAATCATAATATTATCTTCAAAGCAAGGAAGTCCTCCTCCTACTGAAACAACAGCTGGTTCTTCGTTTGATAATTGCTTACAAAAAGCTCGTTCACACGAACGAAAATAGGCTTCTCCTTTTGTTTCAAAAATAGTTGCGATTGGCATTTGTTCTTGTTGCGCTATCCATTCATCTGAATCGATAAACGGAATTCCAAGTGAATCAGCTAAAAGCTTTCCAACAGTAGTTTTTCCAGCCCCCATGAAGCCAATTAAAATAACGTGTTGCTTCATGCTTCGTGCTTTTCCCAAATTTGAACCAATTCAACCAAGGTGTCAACAGCTTTTTGCATGTCTTGGATACTCACGTATTCGTGTTTGCTGTGAATAGCCATTTCACCAGTGAAAATATTGGGGCAAGGTAAGCCCATAAACGACATGCGCGAACCATCCGTTCCACCACGAATAATGGTAGGTTTTGGAGTAATTCCTGCTAATTCCATCGCTTTTATGGCATAATCGGTCACAAACGGAACGTCTTTGATGATTTCTTTCATGTTGCGGTATTGCTCAGTCACTTGAGCAGTATAGGTTGCACCCGGAAATTGTGCAATCACCTTTTTCAAGTACTCTTCCAAGCGCGTTTCGTATGCAGCAAGTTTCGCTGTGTCGTGATCGCGAATAATGAACGAAACAGTTGCTTCCTCCAATCCACCATTCAATGCAGTTGGGTGAACAAATCCTTCTCGTCCTGTTGTTGCTTCGGGACACCACGCATCAAGCGGAAGTGAATAAACAAAAGCACTTGCAACTTTCAAGGCATGAACCATTTTTCCTTTTGCATAACCTGGATGCGCGCTTACGCCTGTTATGTGAAAGGTCATTGCGTCAGCAGAAAACGATTCATCTTCAATTGCGCCTAATTCGCCCGAATCAAGTGTATATCCATAATCGGCCTGCAGGCGTTCCATGTCCAGTTGCTCCACACCTCTTCCAACTTCTTCATCTGGCGTGAAAAGTATACGGATTTTACCATGTTTGACCTCTGGATGAGCGATTAATTGCGCAGCCAAATCCATTATAATTGCTACTCCTGCCTTATCGTCTGCACCCAGTAACGTTGTTCCAGATGCCGTGATAATATCATCGCCTATTTTTTCTTTCAAATAAGCATGTTTTTCAACCGTAATGATTTGAGTTGGATCTTCGGGTAAAACAATTGGAGCTCCGGAATAATTGCGGTGAACGAGTGGTTTTACATTTGTTCCTGAACAATCGGGTGCGGTATCAATGTGTGAGCAAAAACAAATCGTTGGGATTCCCTCTTTTGCTGATGTTGCAGGAATTGTCGCGTAAACATACCCCCATTCGTCTGTTAGCGCGTCTTCAACACCAATAGCTTTCAGTTCTTCAACTAACTGACGTGATAAATTCTTTTGTTTTTCTGACGAAGGAAAAGTTGGAGAAACGGGATCGGCAGTTGTGTCAATTTGCACATAACGAAGAAAACGTTCTTCAACAGAGTAGTTTGTAAATTTCATAAAGATTTATTCGGGGGAAACCCCACTAATTTTTGATTAAAAACAATATTGATTAACGATTACTACCAGCCAATTGAAGCAGTGCTTCTTTATTGGTAATAAACACTTTACGCGTTTGAACATCGATAAGATTTTCGTCTTTGAAATCTTTCAACAAACGAATCAATGTTTCAGTAGCTGTACCAACAAAATTCGCCAAGTCTTCTCGTGTCAAATTAATTGGTTCTTCGCCATAGACATCTTGCAACAACAAGAGTGAGTAAGCCAAACGTTCACGAACCGATTTTTGCGCCAAATTGGTAATAAATATAGCACGTTCACCTAATTCTTTTGACAATTCTTTTAATACTGAATTACGCATGGTTACATTCGTATCCAACATGTTCAAGAAATCGTCTTTTGCAACGAAACATATATTTGCATCCTCTAAGGTGCTCGCCGACAAACGATAAGGTTCACCGCTCAACATCGAACGAAATCCAACAACCTCACCTTCGCGAGCTATGTGAACAATTTGTTCTTTTCCTTCGTCACCTAAGGCATAAATTTTCACTTTTCCGTGATTGATGCAAAAAACTCCGCGGGGAAAGCTTCCTTCAACGAATAAGGATTGATTTTTTTTGTAAAAATGACACGATTTGTGTACATCAAAATCTGCAACATCATTTCCATGAATAGCAGAAAAAATGCCGCTTTCACGAACACCACATGAAGCACATGTTACATGTTTATGCGATTTATCAATCATAGTCGTGCGATAATTATTACAGTAACAAATGTAGCCTTTTGAAAATTAAAATAAAAGCTGATGCGCATCATTTTTTCAGTTAGTTATCCACCGTATTTTTGCTGAAAATAATGATCAATGGAAACAACTCATTTAATAACAAAGTACAACGTTCCCGGTCCTCGATACACATCGTATCCTACCGTTCCGTTTTGGAGTAAAACCAGCTGGGAAGCAAACGATTGGATCCAAGTTGTTAAAAAAGGGTTGACATTAGACAAGGGAAACACCATCGGTATTTACGTTCATTTACCTTATTGCGATTCCTTGTGTACATTTTGCGGTTGCCACAAACACATCACAACCAATCACACAGTTGAAGCACCTTATATTGAAGCTGTTTTGAAAGAATGGCAGTTGATTTTAAGCCAATTACCTGAAGGGATTTCAATTAACAGCATTCACCTTGGCGGTGGAACGCCTACCTTTTTTTCTCCCGAACAATTAACGCGTCTGATAACTGGTATTACAGCCAATACGCCACTCACTACCTCAGCTGAACTGGGATTTGAAGCGCATCCAAAATCAACAAGCGAAGCACATTTAGCACAACTAAATAAATTAGGTTTCACACGTGTTAGTTTTGGTATTCAAGATTACGACCCAACGGTTCAAACAGCAATTCACCGCATTCAATCGTTTGAAGAAATTGCTAGCATACATCAAATTGCGCAAGAAACTGGTTATTCGTCCATAAGTCACGATTTGGTATTTGGCTTGCCCAAACAAACCATTTGCGGTTTTAGAAAAACAGTTGAGAAAACGATTTCCCTACTACCGGAGCGGATTTCATTGTACAGCTATGCCCATGTTCCATGGATAAAAGGAACAGGTCAACGTGGTTTTGACGAAAACGATTTGCCTTCTGGCGCAACAAAACGTGCGCTTTACGAAATGGCAAAAAGTATGTTTACCGAAGCTGGTTATGTTGAAATTGGCATGGATCACTTTGCGTTACCAACTGATGAAATGGCAATTGCTGCTCAGAAGAAACAACTGCACCGTAACTTCATGGGGTACACCACGCAAAATTCTCCTGTATTAATCGGCTTGGGAATGTCCGCTATTTCTGATGCTTGGTTTGGATTTGCACAAAACGAACACAGCGTAAAAGCATACATGGAGCGTCTTGCAGCAAATGAACTCCCTTTAACAAGAGGTCACGAATTAACCGAAGAAGATTTGGAAATTCGCCAACATATTTTGAATTTGATGTGCCATTTTGAAACCGAAATTATGCCAGGCTCTGTTATTCATTTTGGCGAGATTATCCAACGACTTTTCCCAATGATTGAAGATGGATTGGTCGCTATTGAAGACAATTCCATCCGAGTTACTGAAAAAGGAATTCCTTTTGTACGCAACTGTTGCATGGCTTTTGATGCTTATTTGAAAAACCCCATTTCAAAACCAACTTTTAGTTTAACGATATAACATGAACGTATCGGATTACAATCCTGAAACAGCAAAAAAATGCTTCCATTGTTCGGATGATATCATTTCAGAACGACTGATTGTAGCGGACAAAGCTTTTTGTTGTAACGGATGTAAAAATGTGTACCTTTTGTTATCAAAACACGAATTAGGAGCTTACTATTTGCAAGACGATCAAGCTGGTATCAAACCAGATTCCACTCAAAAGGAATTATTCGCTGTTTTAGATGATGTAACTTTACGAAAACGCTACATTGATTTTCAAGAGGGATCTATTATTCGTGTTACGCTGCATTTGCCTCAAATTCACTGTGCGAGTTGTATTTATTTATTAGAACACTTGTCAAAACTCGATAGTGGGATTATTCAAGCAACTGTCAACTTTCCAAAACGCTTAGCAACCATTACCATTAATGAGGCAAAAATTCCGCTATCTGGACTTGCTGCGTTGTTGACCAAAATTGGCTATTCACCTGATTTTTCGACAGATAAAAAAAACGAACCTTCCATTGATAAACGCTTATTATTTCAACTTGGTTTCTCAGGTTTTGCATTTGGAAGTATCATGCTTTGGAGTTTTCCAGAATACCTTGGGATCGACAAAACCTACACTGGTTTTCGGAATTTAAGTGCTTATTTATCGCTTTTAGTTTCCATTCCTGTACTTTTTTATTCCGCACAAGATTATTTCAAATCGGCAATTGGTGCCATTCGCATCAAAACATTAAACCTTGATATCCCAATCGCAGTGGGGATTCTAGCATTGTATGCGCGCAGTGTTGTCGCTATTTTATCAAATGATGGTCCTGGATACATGGATTCATTTGCAGGATTTGTCTTTTTTCTTCTCATTGGAAAATGGTTTCAGAACAAAACCTACCGCTGGCTTTCATTTGAACGTGACTTCTCCTCCTATTTCCCTATTGCAGTCGTTAAAAAATCTGGAGAAAGCACCGTTCTTTGTCCAATAGAAGAGCTACTAATTGGCGATGAAATCATCATTCGCAACGAGGAAATTATTCCTTGTGACAGCGTTTTGAGTTCCGATAAAGCAACCATCGATTTTAGTTTTGTGACTGGTGAAGCAGACTGGATTGAAAAAACTGTTGGTGAAACTGTTTATGCAGGCGGGAAAATTTGTGGCGAAAACGCAATAATGACCGTTATTAAAACTACTTCGAGAAGTGAATTAACACAATTGTGGAACGAACAACATTCCAAAAAAGTGGAACTTACGTTTCAAAGCAGACAAGACCGCATATCACGATATTTTATCGCGGCTGTTTTACTTATCTCAAGTGTTGCCGCAATAAGTTGGTATTTTATCAATCCACGATTAATACCAGAAATAATCACAGCCATATTGATTGTTGCTTGTCCTTGTGCGTTAGCGCTTTCTGTTCCGTTTACGTATGGAAACATCATGCGTCAACTCGGTAAAAAAGGCTTTTACTTGCGAAATACTGGAATAATTGAACGGATTCAACAATGCGACACCATTGTTTTTGACAAAACAGGAACATTAACAGAGCAACAAAGCAAAGCGATACACTACACTGGTAAAGACATTTCACCTGAGTTAGCAATGCTGCTTTTTGGTATCACCAAACACGCCACTCATCCGTATGCACAAGCTATACATGAATGGTTACGAAATCAATTTCAACTCGATTCAAAAGCTATTGACGCCGTTGAACTAGCTGGTAAAGGCATCAACTATCAAAATAGTTTGTTTCTTGGAAGTGCCGATTTTTTGGATGTTGATTCACCTGCAACGAACGAAGCTTGTTCTTATGTGAAATGGAACGATCAACTGATAGGGAAATTTACCTTTCATTCAACTTTTCGTGAAGGATTGTCCGATTTGATGCAATCGTTAGCAAAAAACTACCAATTAGCGGTAGTCTCTGGTGATAATTCGAAGGATTTGGCACAAATTGAACACTTGTTCCCAGAAGGGACTTTGTTTCGATTTAACCAAAAACCATTGGATAAAAAAGCATACATCGACGAACTGCAACAAAATGGTCAACGTGTGTTGATGATTGGCGACGGATTAAATGATGCGGGAGCTTTAAACAGTGCATTTGTTGGCTTAGCACTTTCTGAAAACTTGGTACGCTTCACTCCTGCTTCTGATAGTATTTTGAAAGCTGAAAACTTGAAATACTTAGCACAGTATATTGCCTATATTCAAGCCGGGAAACGATTTTTAAAATACACGTTTGCATTTTCGCTCGTATACAATTTAACCGGCATTGGTTTTGCTGTAACAGGTTCATTAACACCATTTGTAGCGGCTGTAATCATGCCATTAAGTTCCGTTACAGTGGTTGGTTTGGCAACGTTTTTAACACTCACCAAACGAATTCCACCTGTTGAAAAATAAGTTACAGCTGAATAAAATCAACATTCAATAATTCCTGAATGTAACGCATCTTTTTGCGTTCAACCGGCTCAACCAAACTCATTGAGATTCCTTTTTTACCTGCACGAGCAGTACGACCGCTTCGGTGTGTGTAATAATCGGGATCGTCGGGTAATTGGAAATGGAAAACGAAAGTTAAATCTTCGAAATCGATTCCACGTGCAGCGATATCTGTTGCTACAATGTATTGAAAAAGACCTTGATGAAACATACGGATAACTTTTTCGCGATCACGCATGCCCATTTCACCATACAATTCGCAGGCTTTGAAATCTTGTTCTTTTAAAAAGCGATTGACATGTTCGACATCACCTTTTGTACGGCAAAAAATGATTCCGCGCGCTTTTTTCATCGACGATAAAAATTCCAATAAATACATGGATTTGTCTTCTTTTTGACATTCCAAATATTGGTGTTCAATTCGTGGATTCATCACATCTTTCGTTGCAATGATTGCTTTTGGAGCTTCGTTGTGTAAGGTGCTTCTTATCCACCCATTCAATTCGCCATGTATAGTTGCTGAAAACAACCATTTTTTGTGAAAATCGTTGGTATTGATCAATATTTTATCGATTTCTTTCATGAAACCTTTCGCATACAACTCGTCAGCTTCGTCTAAAACGATTGTTTTTACTCGATCTAATTTGACCGCTTTCAACTTCATCAATTCGTGCAGCCTTCCTGGAGTAGCTACGATGACTTGTGTTGGACGTTTTAATTTATGAACTTGTTCGTTGATGTCCTCTCCTCCTAATATTCCTTCAATAAAAAACTTTTCTTGGTATTTGGACAAACGAAACAAGGCTTTTGTTGTTTGGTTCACCAATTCACGAGTTGGGACCAAAACAACAGCTTGCACATCTTTATCTTTGGGATCGATTCGTTGCAATAAGGGTACGCCGTAGGCAACCGTTTTCCCAGATCCAGTATGTGCTTGTCCAACGTAATCTTGATGTTTTTCAATCAAAAACTTCCATGCATGTAGTTGAATGGGAGTTGGCACGTGAAATCCAAGTTCGTCCATTCGTTTGACTAATGCGGGTGCTATTTTAAAAGGAGTTTTCATGCTACAAAGGTAATGAAGTTTATCGGTGAATGGTATAATAGCTAAAAACATGATATAAATCACTTTTTTAGCTAAATCATGTCATATTTTGAGAAGTACAAAGTCTGTTTCTTTGCAATATGGGAATGATCTACATAATGTTAATCGTGAGTTTGGTGCTAGCACTCTTCTTTTTGGGCTTTTTTCTTTGGTCAGCAAAGTCAGGTCAATACGAAGACGACTACTCACCATCAGTGCGCATTTTGTACGAAGATGAACCATTGACACACAACAAAAATCAATTACATGATGGAAGTTCAAACAATTAAGTACGACAACACGATTGTCAAGAATTTTGCCTTTGCAACACTTTTGTGGGCAATTGTAGGTATGCTAGTGGGATTAATTGCTGCGTTGCAATTAGCTTTCCCCGATTTTTTCAACGATTACCTGGGATTTAGATACATTTCATTTGGACGTATCCGACCATTGCACACGAATGCTGTGATTTTCGCATTTGTCGGAAATGGTATTTTCACAGGAGTTTACTATTCCTTGCAACGTTTATTGAAAACGCGTATGTGGAGTGATAAATTGAGTAAAATCAACTTTTGGGGATGGCAATTTATCATTGTTTGCGCAGCCGTAACGCTACCATTTGGTATCACTTCAGGAAAAGAATATGCAGAATTGGAGTGGTGGATAGATATTCTAATCGCTGCTATGTGGGTAGTTTTTGGTTGGAACATGTTTGGAACAATTTTAGTGCGTCGTGTAAAACACTTATACGTAGCCATTTGGTTTTTCATCGCAACATTTGTTACGGTTGCCATTCTACATATTTTCAATTCATTTGAATTACCAATTAGTTTCTTCAAAAGTTATTCGTGGTATGCTGGAGTACAAGATGCTTTGGTTCAATGGTGGTACGGTCACAATGCAGTAGCATTTTTCTTAACTACTCCTTATTTGGGGTTGATGTATTACTTTGTTCCGAAAGCTGCAAATCGCCCTGTTTATTCATACCGTTTATCAATCATTCACTTTTGGGCCTTGATATTCATTTATATCTGGGCTGGACCACACCATTTATTGTATTCTTCTTTACCCGATTGGGCTCAAAGTTTAGGTGTTGTTTTTTCAGTAATGTTGATCGCTCCATCTTGGGGAGGAATGTTAAATGGATTGTTGACCATGCGTGGTGCGTGGGACCGTGTGCGTGACGATGTCATGTTGAAATTTATGGTCGTTGCATTAACATGTTATGGTATGGCAACTTTTGAGGGACCTTTGTTATCCTTAAAATCTGTCAATATCATTTCTCACTTCACAGACTGGACAATTGCTCACGTTCACGTTGGTGGTTTGGGTTGGAATGGTATGTTTACGTTCGGTATGCTTTACTGGTTATTACCACGTCTTTTCAGAACAGAATTGTATTCAAAAAAATTAGCAAACCAACATTTCTGGATTGCAACTTTAGGAATCATCCTTTATGCAGTTCCAATGTATATTGCTGGATTTATGCAAGGATTAGATTGGCAACATTTCAATCCTGACGGAACGTTGGTTCACAAAGATTTCTTAGAAACTGTAACAAATCTTCGTCCTTATTACATCTTACGATCTATTGGTGGAGCATTGTTCATTGTTGGAGCGTTGATGATGGTGTACAACATTATTAAAACAGTTAAACAAGGATCTTTCCTTGCTGAAGAAGAAGTCCAAGTTCCTGCAACAATTGAAAGTGCGCACAAAGGAAAAGAATATTGGCACAGAAAAATTGAAGGAAAACCTGTCAAATTCATGATTTTAGCGATCGTTGTTGTTGCAATTGGAGGTTTGGCTGAAATCATACCGACAATCGCTGTAAAATCAAACATTCCAACTATTGCAAGCGTGAAACCATATACGCCACTTGAATTAGAAGGACGCGATATTTATATCCGAGAAGGTTGTTACAACTGTCACTCGCAAATGGTTCGTCCAATGCGTTTTGAAACTGCTCGTTATGCCCCTACACCAGAAAGTGGTGGTTATTCCAAAGCTGGTGAAAATGTATACGACCACCCGTTCCAATGGGGTTCTAAAAGAACTGGTCCCGATTTAGCGCGAGAAGGAAGTTTGAGAGGAAACATGTGGCATTACGAACACATGGATCGTCCGAAAGAAATTTCTAAAGGTTCGATTATGCCTGCTTACACATGGTTACGTACAGATGATTTAGACATTGCGTTGACTGCGAAAAAAATCAATGCCATGCGTAAAATGGGCGTTCCTTATGCTACTGGTTACGAAAACAAAGCTGTTGGCGATTTAAAGAAACAAGCGCATGTTATCGCTGTTGATATTGTGAATTCGATGTTGCCAATCGCTTTAAAAGGAACTTCGAAAGAAGCGAAAGTGAAAGAAATTGAATCCAAAGAAATCATTGCAATGATTGCATACTTGCAACGTCTTGGAATGGATGTAAAAGTTAAACCTTCAACAAAATAAGCCATGTTACGATATATCAAACATCATTTAGCATCCGAACAAGGCGTTGAGTTTTACGGCATGTTCTCCCTATTAATCTTTGTCCTCTTTTTCATCTTTGTGCTCATTCGTATTACAAAAATGAAAAAATCAACTATCGAAGAATTGGGTCAATTACCATTCAGTACAGAAGATATTAATAATCAAAAAGAAAACCTATGAAAACGAGACATATTCTTTCGATTCTAATAGTAAGCTTGGGATTTATTCGTTCTGGTTTTAGCCAAGGCGAAGCACTTTTCAAAGCAAAATGTAATACCTGTCACGCTGTTGACAAAAATTCAACAGGACCTTTGTTGAAAGGTGTCAAACAAAAGTGGAACGATGCAGGTGAAGGCGAATTGTTGTACAAATGGGTACAGAATTCCAAAGGTTTAATTGCTTCAGGAGCAAGTAAAATGGCCAATGAAATTCAAAACTTCTCCCCTTCTGAAATGCCACCTCAACAAGCAACTAATGCGGAAGTAGATCAGATTTTGGATTATGTTGACAATTACGTGAAACCAGCAGAAACTGCTGCAGCTCCCGCGGATTCAACTGGTGTTGACACAGAAGTGTTGCTAAAACCAAATTACGAGAAAAACTTAAACTTGTTTTATGGGTTGTTAATTGTTCTTGTTGTCCTTCTGTTAGCAATTATTTTATTGACAACATCTATTCGTACGTTAATCAAATCCGAAATTTTCAAATCGAAATTACAGGAAAAAGAAGCTTCAACAATTACGGAAACCATCAAAAAAGTTGCAACTATTTTGGTTGTAGGTTTTGCGTTGTTTACACCGCTTCAATCGTTTGCAATTGATTTTGTACACGGTGGTGAATCAACTGAAAAAAGTTTGTGGTTAATTGTTGAGAACAGCGACTTGTATGCCTTGGTAGTCATTGACATCATCTTACTTTTTGTTGTGATTTATTTGAAAAACTTGTTTAACTCGTTCTTCTACATGGCTTTCCCAAAACCTATTGTTGAAAAGAAAGTTCGCGTCAAAAAAATCACGAAAGTATTGACTGATACTGTTGCAATTGAAGACGAAGCAAGTATTTTAATGGATCACGAATACGATGGAATTCAAGAATTGGATAACAACTTACCACCTTGGTGGGTATGGGGATTTTATATGACAATCGTTTTTGCCGTAGCTTACATGTTCCATTACCATTTCTTAAAAACTGGTGATCTTCAAATCAAAGCGTACGAAAAAGAAATGGTGCAAGCACAAAAAGATGTCGATACGTATTTAAAATCACAAGCCATGAATGTGGATGAAAACAATGTAACAAAATTGGAAGATCCCGCTGCATTGGCTACAGGTAAAACGTTGTTTACTACAAATTGTACTGTTTGTCACAAAGAAGGTCAAGGAGATATCGGTCCTAACTTGACAGATAAATTCTGGTTGTATGGCAATGATGTCAAAGACGTTTTCTTATCCGTGAAAAATGGACGACCAAATGGAATGCCTGAACACACTTCCAAACTAAATCCAATTGAGATGCAACAAGTTGTGTCCTATGTATTGAGTATGAAATACAAACCAGGTAGAGAACCGCAAGGGAAAGAATACAAATAATTCAAATGGAAGTTCGTTTAGCAAATGTTAAACGAACTTCTTTTTTTAACCGAATAAAAATGGACGAGTTTAGAGACCACATATCAACCGTAAACGAACAAGGAAAACGCGTTTGGATCTTTCCGAAAAAACCGAAAGGTTCGTACACAAACAAACGTAAAATTGTCAGTTACTTATTTTTAGCGCTTTTGTTCGCGATGCCTCATTTCAAAGTGAATGGCGAACAATTGTTATTATTTAACGTCATTGAACGTAAGTTCGTTATTTTCGGAGCAACTTTTTGGCCACAAGATTTCTACTTATTTGCAATAATGATAATCATCGGTATCGTCTTTGTCATTTTATTTACGATCATTTATGGACGGCTATTTTGTGGCTGGATCTGCCCGCAAACGGTGTTTATGGAATTTGTTTTTCGCCAGATCGAATACCTCATCGAAGGCGATTGGACTGCTCAGAAAAAATTAGCAAAACAAGCTTGGAACAGGGAGAAAATTATCAAGCGAAGCATCAAGTTTATTGTATTCTGGGTGGTTTCTTTTTTGGTTGCGAATACCTTTTTAGCCTACATCATTGGAACAGAAGAATTGTGGAAAATTCAAACTGACCCTTTAAATACGCATTTGGGAGGTTTCATAGCTATTATCATTTTCACGTCGCTTTTCTTCTTCGTCTACTGGTATTTGCGTGAACAAGTTTGCACCACGATTTGTCCATATGGACGTTTACAAGGCGTTTTATTGGATGCAAATTCGATGGTTGTCGCTTATGATCACGTACGTGGTGAAGGACGTGCGAAATTCAAAAAAGGAGAAGATCGTAAAGCAGAAAGCAAAGGCGATTGTATCGATTGTGGTCAATGTGTGCACGTCTGCCCTACTGGAATTGATATCCGAAATGGAACGCAGTTAGAATGTATCAATTGTACCGCTTGTATTGATTCGTGCGATACAATTATGGAAGGTGTTGGACAAGACAAAGGTTTGATTCGTTTTGTTTCTGAAAACGGAATTAAAAACAGAACTGGATTTGAATGGACAAAACGAGTAAAAGCTTATACTGTTTTGTTAATTGGATTGATTGGTGTTTTATTGACTTTATTGATTATTAGAGATGATTTCTCAACTATCATCTTGCGCCAAAGAGGTTCAACGTTCCAAATTACGGACGAAGATCAAATTAGTAATATCTTTGAAATTGATTTGACAAACAAAACGAAAAACACGTACGATGTTGAATTAACTTGCTCCGATCCAAAGGTGAAAGTGGAACTCGCAAACGATCAATTTATTTTAAAAGGTCAAAAACACTTGACCGATCGATTTGTCATCAAAACACCTTACAACAATATCAAAAACGGCATGAAAAAAGTTGATATTATTGTTGTTGGAAATGGAAAAGAAATTGACCGCGTAGGTATAAAAATATTAGGACCAAATTATTAATTATGAACTGGGGAAAAGGAATTATTATCGCAATGGCTTTGTTTATGGGGTTCATCCTCACATTGGTAATTACGTTGATGCGCCAAGATGTTGATCTTGAAATTGACGATTATTACAACAAGGAACTCGCTTTTAACGAGCAGTACAATGCACAACAAAACTACATGGATGCAACTGAGAAAATCACCTTCAATGTGACTACCGATTCACTTTTTGTGATTTTTCCAAAAGACTTGCAAACAGGTGCCGCTAAAATTCAATTACAACGTCCCAACAACAAACAACAAGACGCTGTCTTTGATGTACAAGCAACAGATAAAGTTTATATTCCAACAAAAAGTTTACCCAAAGGTGTATTTAATTGCACCATCACTGGTAAACGAAATGGAAAGATGTACGAAAAAAATCAATCTTTAAAATTGAAATAATTCATGTTATTAGTAAGTGCGTTTATTTTAGGTGTAGCAAGTTCTTTTCACTGCATTGGCATGTGTGGACCAATTGCAATGGCTTTGCCTTTGAATAGACGCACGAATGGAACACAGTTAATTGGCTTGCTCTCGAATAATCTTGGGCGTATTACAACCTATGCAATTATTGGATTGGTTATCGGTTCGATTGGCTTTTCGTTGCAACTTTATCAGTTTTTGCAAGGATTAAGCATTGTTGTTGGAGGGTTGATGATTGTGGTTGCTTGGCGCAAACAATTGTTGCGAAAAATAGAATTTCAAGCAGGTTTTTTACAAAAATGGATAGTTGGAAACATGGGCAAGTTACTCGCTTCCAACAGTCCGTTTAAATTATTTTTACTTGGCAACCTAAACGGATTATTGCCTTGTGGTATGATATTTATTGCCATCAGTACCGCTTTACTGGCTGAAAATGCTGTTGGAAGTGCAGCTGTTATGGCAAGTTTCGGATTAGGAACTTTACCAGGAATGTTATTAGTTGGTTTTTTCTCGCATCAAATTTCCGGTCCATTTCGTGCAAACATGTCGCGCGCTTTTCCTTATATCATGACAGCAGTTGGTGCGTTGGTTATGTTGCGTGGTGCAAATTTAGGCATCCCATATATCAGTCCAAAAATAGCAGCAACAACCACAACAAACAGCGTGAAAGCAAAAGATCCGCAAGCGTACCAAATTATTTGTCATTCACCGGCTAAGAAAAAATAAACTCATTATTTTAATTATCTTCGTTGCTATAAATTAATGATGATGAAAATAATTGGGATTTTAGTTGGCTTTTTAGTCGTTTTAAGCGCTTGCTCTTCCAAAAAAGACAGCAACGAATTACCAGCTGATTGGAAAAAATACAGTACAGCAAATTTTGAAATTTCGTTCCCGAAAAACTGGAAAATCAACGAAAAACCTCAAGCTGGCGTGTTGTTTAACATCCTTGCTCCTTTGGATACAAAAACTGATGATTTCCGTGAAAACATCAACTATTTGACACAAGATTTATCAGGTAGTCCGATGGATTTAAAACAATTTATCGACCTTTCATTGAAACAAATTCAACCAGTTATTGCAAAAGGAACAACCGTTGAATCCGAACAAAAAAATGGTAAAAGTGGAGCTTACCAACGTTTGCGATACCAATTCAAAGTGACTTCGTACACATTAGTTGTTACTCAGTATATTTGGGTAAAAGGGAATAATTCACATATCCTAACATTTACCGCTGAGAAAGATGCACTCCCTGCTTATGAATCCATCAGCGAGCAATTATTAGATTCTTTTCATCTTAAGAACTGAAAATGAATTGGTTGAAAAACAAAATCAAACATTACTTTAGTAAACAGCTACACGCTGCAAAATTACACCCCAGTGTTGGTATTCAGCAACGCAATATGATGTTGCAGTACCAAATAATGCGTGCAAACAATCAATTACCAGCTCTGAAAGATACAGGCTTCAAAGTGTTTTCTCAATTTGAAGAAGATGGCTTGTTGCTGTTTATTTTTTCCATTATCGGTGAAGGGAATAAGACATTCATCGAAATTGGAGCAAACGATGGTATCAATAGCAATTGTAGTAATCTAGCCGTTCATTTTGGATGGAGTGGTTTGTTTTTTGAAGGCGATGCAACGTTGATTAAAAGAGGTCGCCGATTTTATGCAACAACACCTACACCTTATCATCCCAAGCCTACTTTTGTTCAAGCAATCATCAAACGCGAAAACATTAACAAATTAATTTTAGCAAATGGCTTGTCGGGTGAAATAAGTCTGTTATCGATTGATATCGATGGAAACGATTATTGGGTTTGGGATGCAATAACTGCTGTTCAACCAGCTGTAGTTATCATCGAAACAAATACGGAATTTGGATACGAAAATCGTATAGTTGCCTACGACGAAAACTACATGTATCCCGGAAAACACCCCATTTATCACGGTGCTAGTGTCATTGCTATGAATAAATTAGCAACGGAAAAAGGTTACCGTTTAATCGGCGCAAATGACCTTGGAATGAATCAAATTTACATTCGAAAAGATCTTGCAATTCAGGAATTACCGACGATTGATCCACTAACAACACTTTGGCATCCCGAAACAATAGCAGGTCAACAAGCATTTGAAGCGATAAAAAATTGGGATTACCTAAAAGCATAAATCATGGAGTTTATCGATGAACAATTAGACGCATATTGTTGCGATCATACGTCAAACGAAACCGCATTATTAGCAAAATTAAACCGCGATACACACGTGAAAGTTTTGCAGCCGCGCATGTTAAGTGGTCATTTTCAAGGTAGAATGCTGAGTATGCTATCGAAAATGATTCGCCCAGAACGTATTTTGGAAATTGGAACATATACGGGGTATTCTGCTTTGTGTTTAGCGGAAGGATTAACAGCAAATGGGAAATTAATTACCATTGATGTCAATGCACAATTAGAAGATTTTGTTCGCGATTATTTTGCACAAAGTGATTTTGATGCTCAAATTGATTACAGAATTGGAGATGCGATGCAACTAATACCAACGATAACCGAACAATTCGACCTAGTGTTTATCGATGCAGACAAGCAAAACTACATCAACTACTACCACTTAATTTTTGACAAAGTTAAACCAGGTGGCTACATTTTTTCAGACAATGTATTGTGGTCGGGTAAAGTTGTTCAAGATGGCGGTAAAATCGACAAGGATACGCAACTCTTGCAAACATTTAACGACCTGATTCAGAACGACGAACGTGTTGAAAACATTTTGTTACCCATTCGTGACGGTGTCATGATTGCGCGTAAAAAAGATTAAATACCTTCAATCAACGTAACTTTTTTGTATATTAATCGATATAATCAAGTTATTGTAAAAAACATTTCATGGTAAAATACTACGTCCTATTTTTATTCGTTTTAAAAATCGTCGCGAGCTTTGCGCAACAAGAGATAGATCCCGCTTGTCTCCCACCAGAAAAAAAAGTATTGAAAGTACTGACTACAGCAAAAAACAGTACGGACCCAAAAGTTGCCGCTGAAAATTTTGCAAAAGCAATTGAATTAGCACCTGAATTAGCAGCAGTTTACTTTGAATTTGGAATGTATTCCTATGAAAAGGGTGTGAAAGCTTATGAAAGCAATCCCAATCCTGCTGTGGGAGACCGAAATTTCGCTAAAGCTGAAGAATTACTTGAAAAAGCAACCGAATTGTGTCCCGATTATCATTCTGATATGTATTATGCGTTAGGTGTAATCAATTATACCCAAGAGCACAAAGAGACTGCGAAAGAATGGTTTGAGAAATTCATTGCTTTCAAACATACCGAACCAGAACATTACGGCGCTGATTTCTCCAAACAAAAAGCAGAAGTCAATCAATTATTGAAAATGGAAAGCGAAGCAATTGATTTTACAACGCAAGAAGTTCCGTTTGAACCTTTAGTTGTCAAAAACGTTTCCACAGCTCAAGCTGACGAATATTTCCCCATGCTTTCCCCCGATAATTTACTGTTGTTTTATACTAGAAAAGGAGAGAAAAACGAATTAGATGGTTTTCAAGCAACGACAAAGCCAAAAGAAGTGTACACGTTTTCAAAACGCTCAGATGAAATGAGTTTGTTCTCGTCAGGAACACCGTTCAAAGCTCCGTTCAATACAGGTAAATTTGAAAGTTATGGAGCAGCAACAATGTCTGTCGATAACAAAGAAATGATCATTTGTGCTTGTCAAAAAACAACTGTTGGGACGCAACCTTATTTGAATTGTGATTTGTATTCCACCACATTTAATAAAATTGGTTCGGAAGGAAACGATTATCAATGGACAGAATTGGTTAATCTTGGATCAAAAATTAATACGCCGAATGGTTGGGAGGGTCAACCTTCACTTTCTGCTGATGGCCAAACACTTTTTTATACCGCCAATCGTCCAACAACAAAAGACAACGACGTGTTTATCGTAAAACGCAATCCCGACGGTTCGTGGGGTGCACCTACTCCATTCGCACCGATCAATACTGACGGAAAAGATAAAAGTCCTTTTTTACACCAAGACTCAGAAACACTCTATTTTGTTTCCAGTTCAACCGATAAACGCAAAGGAGTTGGTGGATTGGACATTTTTTACATGCGGCAAGATGGCGAAAACTGGACGGAACCGAAAAATATAGGCTTTCCAATCAATAGTGTGAATGACGAAATTGGATTGTTTGTTTCCATGGATGGAAAAACAGCTTATTTTTCTTCTCAAACAGAAGGGAATTGGAATATTTTCAGCTTTGATTTATACGAAGAAGCGCGTCCAAAACCAGTTACCATCATCAAAGGTGATTTAACTGACGTCAATGGTAGTCCTATCGAAAATGCGACCATTGAAGTTGCTTATGCTAATTCTGATAAAGTAGAACAAGTAAAAGTGAATGGAAACGACGGTAAATATGCCGTCATTGTAAAACAAGAAAAACCGCAAGACATTATTGTTTCAGTAAAAAAAGATGGCGCTGCTTTCCAATCCAAACTCATCACACAAGAGGAATTACAAGCACCTGAAAAAAGAAACAATAACGAACTAATCGTCAAGGAATTAAAAGTAGGTGAATCGTACACCATCAACGATATTTTATACGATTACAATTCAGCTGAATTATCTGAAAAATCAAGATTTATTCTACGTGAATTTGCGCGTTACTTAAAAGCGAATCCGACCATCAAAATTGCTATTCAAGGGCATACCGATAGCGATGGAAATGATGCGCTCAACCTTGATTTATCAGATAGACGCGCTAAGGGAGTTGAAAATTATTTGATACAACTTGGTGTTGCTTCAGAGCGATTGGATGCTAAAGGATTTGGAGAAACACAACCAAAAGTTGATAACGACACGCCAGAAAACAAAGCAATCAATCGACGTACCGATTTCGTAATCAAAGGTTTATAAAAATCATTTTTTTGTTTCGTAACATTAGTTACTGATGACTAATTTTCAATCAATTACTTTTGATTTGTTCCAACTTTCGTAAAAATGATTCGATTTTTAAAAATCAGTGTTCCATTCATTATTTTGATACTATTTATCACTGAAAAAATTCATGGTGCGGAAGGAATACTTTTATTGGTAGTTGGAGCATATTCACTCATTAGTGGTATTTGGAATTTTTGTCCCTTTACCGGAAATAAAAAATGTAATTAACATGAAAAAAATCGTATTGTTATTAAGCGTTACAGCACTTATTGCTAGTTGTACGCAATCATCCGATGCTGTTCAATCTATTCCAACATCAGGAAAATCAATTGTTATTGACGTTCGTTCTATTGATGAATGGAATAATGATGGACACGCAAACTGCTCAACAAATATCCCTTTGGATGTGTTGGAAACACAACAAGCTCAATTAGCACAATACGACACAATTACATTCGTTTGTCTTTCTGGCGGACGCGCGGGTCAAGCGGCTGATTGGGCAAAAGGAAGCTTTCCCAACAAAGTAATTCAAAACGGTGGCGCTTGGGAAAACGTTGCTTGTAAATAAGAAATCAACCTCTCCCCTTATCTAATTGGTGGTTTGGTGGAAAGTTTGTCGAAACTTTTGTTGCGCGGTCATGTAAAACAATACTTCCGGTTACTGCTACATTCAACGAGGAATTTCCGGGTAATTTTACAACTGCTTGGCATCGATCCAATACTTTTTGTGGCAAACCTTGATCTTCTGAACCCAATAAATAAATTGCGCGTTTTGGATGTTCGATTTCATGCAACCATTCGGCTTCTTCCGTCAATTCGACACCGATCAAGTGACAATCATAGGGAATGTTTTCTAGCAGATCTTCCATGGTATCGTAATGAAAATAGGGAATTCTTGCCCACGTTTTCAATACATCGGATGTTTGTTTTTTGTAGCGCTTGCCAACTGTAAAAATATAAGCAGCACCAAGAATGTATGCAGAACGCCAAAGTGTTCCCAAATTGTGTTCTGTTTTGGCATTATAAACGCCAATGGCGCAATAACCGTATATATTTTTAGTTTGCATGCGAATCGATTTGATTGTAAATTTCACTTGAAGTTCCAATATGAAACAACGCATCTCCTTTGTTGACCAATGGAGCTTCGTTCACACAGATTACAAATCCTTCCATGTGGGCCTTAATTTTTCGTTCAACGCCTCCATAAGGGTCCGATACAATTCCTAAAACCGTTCCTTCGTGTACTAACTGACCATTTTTAATTTGTGCTTGAAAAACTCCCGACTGCGGTGATCGCAACCATTTCGAAGATTCAATTATGATCGGTTTGCGTTCCACAGACTCCATTTTAAAAGCCCGCATGTGCAAGTGATTCAAGACGCGTTGAATACCCGCTAATCCTTCTTCGACAATGTGCTCATCGATTGAATTCGCTTTTCCTCCTTCAAATAATAAAATCTTTTTCTGAATTTTATTCATTGCTTCCCGTACCGATTTGCTAATGTAATTAGAATGAACAATAAATGGCGGATTGAATACTTGTGCCAATTCCATACTGACAGGATCAGAAATCAAACACCTAATTTGCGGGCTGTTCGATCGTTGCGCTGCGCCAGTATGAAAATCGATCATTACATCAACGTGAGGAGCAATTTCTTTCATGAATTGGTAAGCAAATTGACTCGCTAACGATCCGTTTTTGGAACCAGGAAAGCAACGGTTCAAATCGCGACCATCTGGTAATTCGCGGGTTACTGACAAATACCCAAAAATATTAAAAACAGGTAAGCAAATAATTGTTCCAGCAATTGGTTTGTTCCATTTTTTACGAATTACTCTTCGGATAATTTCCATTCCATTGATTTCATCGCCGTGCATACCAGCCATGAGTAATAAAACGGGACCATCTTTTTCAGCGCGTTCCACAAAAACAGGCACTTGAATGGGTGTGTGCGTATGTAATTTTGCAACGTTCATACTTAGTTCAACACTTTGACCTGGTTGAACTTCTTTACCTAAAATAAAAAATCGCTTTGCCATTTATTGAGCTACACTTTTTTCGATATATGCAATAATCTTGCCTGCTACATCAACGCCTGTTGCGCGTTCAATCCCTTCCAAACCTGGTGAAGAGTTCACTTCTAACACCAAAGGACCTCTTGTTGATTGCAACATATCAACGCCAGCAACGCCAAGTCCAACTGCAGCAGCAGCTTTGATTGCTGTTTCTTTTTCTTCTTCTGTTAATATAATCTGCATAGCTGAACCTCCTCGGTGCAAGTTAGAGCGAAATTCGCCCTCTTTCCCTTGGCGTTTCATAGCACCAACGACTTCGCCATCCACAACAAACGCACGAATATCTGCTCCATTTGCTTCGCGAATAAACTCTTGAACGATAACGCGTGCGCGCAAACCATTGAATGCTTCCAACACAGATTGCGCAGCATTTTGATTTTCAGCAAGAACAACGCCTAAACCTTGCGTTCCTTCCAATAATTTTAAAACCACAGGTGCGCCACCAGCCGATTCGACAACATGCTCAACATTTCTAGAATAATTGGTAAAAACAGTTTTTGGTAGCCCAATACCTTCTTTCGAAAGCACTTGTAAACAACGTAATTTATCGCGTGAATGCACTATTCCTCGTGAACCAACTGCCGAAAAAACGCCCATCATTTCAAACTGACGCACTACAGCTGTACCATAAAACGTAACAGATGCCCCAATTCGAGGAATCACAGCACGAAAACCTTCCAGGTATTCAGAGCCATAGAACAAGGTAGGCCCTTTTTGTTCAATCTCGATGTTACATTTTAAGTGATCAATCACATGAGGGTCGTGACCACGTTGAATTGCTGCCTCTACTAATCTTCTAGTGGAATACAAGCCTTCATTTCTTGATAAAATAGCTATTTTCATTTATTACCTGTGTGTATTGGGTTTTATTTGTCTTGTTCTGCTTTGAACGAACACATTGTTTTGGAAGTATCGATCAAAAAACGCTTGTTTAACAATCTTCTCCCTAAAAGAACTGGAATACGTAAACCCGTTCGTTCTGTTAATGAAAAAAGCGTATCAAACGTTTGATCAAACAAAGATATACTTCCTTTTATAAAAAAACGTTCTTGAGCGACGCCATTTGAACTTTTAACAATTTTTCGTTTGAATTCGTAAAAACGTTCAACTTTGCCCGTGTATCCAGGAGTATTTGGGTCAAGAAAAACAACTTCTAAATAAGGAGTATCGACATTTGACACGAATTGAATGAGCGAGCAATGCATGGAACTTGAATAGGCTCCAGAATCTATTTTAACAGGCACATGTGCTAATCCGAAAGCAGGAAATGAAACGATGTCTTTTCTGCCAATTATTAATTTATCAACGGTCTTTGTCATTCATCTTGTGTTAATCATATGAACAGTTCGTCCTCCAAATAGAAGTTACGACTGCTGCGCTTGAAAAACGCCTTCGAAAATACTAAAAAAGGCGGCGAAACGAAAAAAAAAGCGGAATATTGAAAAAAGTTAATGCAATAGGATTTGTTTTTGAAATATTATTCGTAATATTGCACCCCCAATTATGGGATTTTGAAAGAAAAAAAGCGTCATGGATTTTATCAGAGAACTTCAAAAAGAGTTAGTAGAGCTAAAAGAATTCCCGAAATTTGGTGCGGGAGATACCGTAACTGTATCCTATAAGATTAAAGAAGGAAATAAAGAGCGTATTCAGCAATTTCAAGGTGTTGTTTTGCAACGTCGTGGTTCTGGTAGTACTGAAACCTTTACAGTTCGTAAAATGTCAGGAAATGTTGGTGTAGAGCGTATCTTCCCTATTTCATCTCCTTTCATCGATAACATTGTGGTTAACAAACATGGTGCTGTTCGCCGTGCTCGTATTTTCTACTTCCGTGGACTTACTGGTAAAGCTGCTCGTATCAAAGAGAAAAGAAGATTTACTCAACAATAAGAGTTACTACATAATTCAAAAGCCGTTCTATTTATTTAGAGCGGCTTTTTTTTGTATTGGTATTTTATTATCTCTATTTCAGGTTAACAGTTACTGAATTGGTTTGATTCGTATTCGTATATAATAATTAATGAATTAAATGAGCTTATGCCATTTTATCTTCAATTGAATTGTATTGAAACGTAACTTAAGTACAATAATTTTCTTATGGATTGATTGTTGCTATCATAAAAAAAACGAACTAATGATAGCATTAGTTCGTTTCAAAATTGATCTTAAAATAGTTGCAATAATTAATAAGACACCTTAGTTAATGTTTTTTAGAGACCAAAATATGGTATAATTGAATTTTCAATAAATTGTCTTTCACTAGCAGTAATAGCAGTTGAAAAAGAATACAATTCGGAATAACCACCTCCATTACTTGTGTGGTGAGTTGTTCTATCTCTACCTATTACACTCCATTCTGTTCCAGAGTTTGGTATTTGAGGAGCAAGTGATATTACACTTAAATTAGTATGAAAACTAGCAACGGAAGTACTTGTTAATACGGAATTCACATAAAGTGTTCCATTTAAGATAGATGCAGCTGTCCAAGTTGGATGAAATAATTTTAAGTTGGTATTGTCTGAATGCCAACGAAAGAAATTGTAACTACCTAACAAAAAACCATCAGAACCTGAAATTGCACTAAATTTATTGACTATTATAACTTGCGCATTTGTTGACAATTCTCCTCCACTAACATCTAAATGGTTGTAATTTGTCGTGTTAGGTATACCAAAAAAAGCAACAAAAGGGCGACCATTTTCTTTAATAAGTTGACCCGCATTTATTATTTTGGGTTGATATGAAATTGTAGGCTGATTCAAATGTCTTCCAGAATTGGATTGATCATACCAAATAGCAACAAAACCAGTAGCTGTTCCAATGAAATTTTTCATGTACGTGGTATCCAAATCTCCATTTACATCAAATCCTATGTCAAGTTGTGCATTATCTGTACTTCTTCGAACACGCATGCAAAATCCATGGTAAGTCTTACTTAATCGTCTTACACTATATGCAACTGTAGGTAATACGGAAATATTATCTAATACATATGATTTATTTACTTCGGATTGAATAACATACGGTGTACCAACAACTTGACCAAATAGCATACTCGTTGGTATCGCTAATAAAAAAACAATTAACTTTTTCATATTAAAAACCTGTTGCCATGTAAACATACACCGTTGAGCCCATTACAATAAACGTATACAGTGTATGCTTATTAGGTGCTGTTATTCCATTGTTTACAGATATAAATGTATATCCTGAGCAAGTAAATGATGCTGTACCTGAAGTAGCTCCTTGAACAGCTAAGGTGTATGTTCCTCCATTTTTAATATTCGTAATGGTAAACGCACCAGCACTTGCAGTTGTATATGCTAAATTACTTTTTGAAAAATCTATTGAAGTTCCTGATCCTGCATTAAAAGCAACACTATTTGTAGCTGACCCATTCACTTCTAACTTAGAACCTGGATTTGTGGAACCAATTCCAATATTACCATTATACATTAACCTAAACCCTTCTCTTGTTGGAGAAGTAACAGAATCTATTGCATAATTGAAGGCTAAACCAGCTCCAGTAGCAGCTCCTGGTCGAATAACTTCTATGCCTGCCGCTGAGGAATACCATGACATTTTAAGCCCACCAACTTGTGTCCCCATAGCTGTAGGTACTCTTCCATAGATCTCAACAGTTACTGGCTCACCTGTTGCATTATTATTTGTGTTTGGTGTGAATCTAGCATTACCAATAACTGTCAATTTATTACCAGGAGTAGCTGTACCAATACCAACATTACCATTTCCATCTAATGTCATGATATGTTTTGTTCCCAAATCAGTAGCTGAATTAGTTCCGTAATCCCAAGTATAAAAATCAATTGCATTACCTGCTTGAGCAGAAGCGTTATGTCTAGTTTTAATTGAATGTTGATGCGTGTTAGTACCATTAAATCCAAAAATTAATTGACTATTTGTGAAACCATTGGAAGCATTTCCTCTACGAAACAAACCTGATCCATTTACATCTAATTTTTGAGTAGGAGAAACGTTACCAATACCTGTATTACCAAGATTATCGATTGTTAATGCTGAAATATTATTATGAATAATGATAAATTTTCCTCCTCCTAATGAATTAGAATTTGCAGTTGAATATAGAGCAGTTTGTGTACCACCAGTTGCAGTAGGATTAATTAACAAACCTGCTCCCCAAATGTTAGTAGAATGAAAAGACCCAATAAAATCAGCTCCTGAACGAACATCTAAATGATTTTGAGGAGAATTTGTTCCAATTCCTAAACGACCACGTTGATCAAGACGCATACGCTCAATACTTCCTGAAATATTATTCCCCCATGTATGAAATGTTAAGAATGCATGATTGTCATTTCCTTCACCTACTGATGCGCCATCTGATACATTATATTTTATCCCTAAAAACTCATTATAACCTGTTGATCCATCCCATCTACCAATAGATAATGCATCCCTTTTATCAGATGCATGTACTCCATTTGCATTTATAATAGCTCGTCCAATTTTTTGAGACAAATTACTTGAACCAACACTTAAGTTGATAAAAGGGGTGGAATTATCTATTCCTACATTTCCATTACTAGCAATTTTCAATCTTGAATTTGGAGCAGTTTGTCCTGGAGCTACTGTTAAAAAATCAAATGACATTGGAATTGAAGCTGGACTTAAAGAAGTATTAACCGCTCCATCGACAGCTGTAATAATTCGAGCTCCATTTACAAAACCAGTGCCTACACCTGTTCCACCTCTAAAATCAATTATCCCAATAAGATCTCCAGTCTGAACAACAGCAGGAGAAGTTGCTGAACCTCGATACTTCATCAATGTTAAATAGGATGCAGCACCTATTGAACTTCCACCATAAATTTCAGCTCCATATGATGAATAAATTCCACCATCTGCTATTAATGAAAGTGAATTGTTTCCTGTTTTTTTAGCAACAATCGATTTGTCCGAAAAAAAGGAACCCGGAGAAGGTGAAATATCACCAATAATTAAAGCATTTCTATCGTGTATTCTAAAATTTGTGTTTCCTGTTCTAGCAGTAACTCCATCTGAAAGAAAATTTAATTTTACTAATGAATCGTTTGATACATTACTCCATTTACTTTCTTGACTTGAATTAATGAAACGCACCCATTTTGTACCATCATAATAATAATAGCCAGGAATGACATCATTAGGAGAAGTACCAGCAGTTGCAGTATTGTAAATCATTAATCCAGTAGCTGGTGTTGCAATTGTGGTAACATCCGTTGCACTTGTTAAAGCAATTCGGGGAGCTAAAAACCCTTTATCCGTTGCAGTAACATCTAATTGTGCTGAAGCATCGGGTGAATTTGTACCTACTCCCAACTGTCCGAAAACAGTTGATTGACAAGCTAGTAACGATAAAATAAAAACTATTTTTTTCATCTTGTGTGTATTACATTGTTATTTGTTGACAGAAACTTTATGTACATATGATTCAGTTCCTATGATTAAGTGTACGAAATAAATTCCAGTTGCAACTTCAGTTAAAGATACTGGAAATAAATTTGAGCCACTTGTTAAAGCAACACTTTTATTTTCAACCAACTTCCCATCAGCCGTGTATACGCCAATTTGTGCATCTTTTTGAATTGTTGAATGAATTGCTACATTAAATTGACCATTGTTTGGATTTGGATATAAATCAAAACTAAAGTCATTGTTAACTATACAATTGGAAGCAATGATTTTTTCAAGTGATACGTTACCATCCAAATCGTATTGTTTCAACCTGTAATATACAAGTGAAGCATTTCGCGTTGAGTCGTTATACGTGTACGCGTGTTGAATGAACGTGGTTCCGTTTGCTTGTTGTTGGTTAATTTGTTGCCAAGCAAAACCATCCAAACTACTTTCTACTGTAAAATAATCAGCATTTATCTCTGATTCCGTAACCCACTTCAACCCAACATATTCATCTTCACAAGTAGCAGTAAAGCTTACTAATTCAACAGGTAATGGATTTACTACAGGGCTAGTTATTGCAAATTGTGAAAAAGTCGTCAAACCTGAACGCTGCACTAGCGGATTATCAACAGATCCAGATCCAGGAATGTGTGTCCCTTGAATGGTCCAAGCGGATAATTCGTTTGCTCTTTTCGCTAAACGTAATTGGGTAACGTCGTTTACACCTTGAATTGAATCGGTTTGAACTGAAATCGTATACACACCACCAGATAAGCCATTTGTAATTTCGTGTTGCCAAATATTCATTTCTGAAACAATTGGCAATGCCACAGCACCATCAGTAAGGTTCACGAAAACATTATTTGGTGCAGATATGATATGTTTTGACGTTAAATTACCACCTGTCGTTGGTGCTGTTGTGAATTTAATGGTTGAAGGAGCGTAATAATATGTCCCAGGAGCAATGGCATCACCTCCAAAAGGAAATAATGCTGATTCTTCCGTTGAATTGGTTGTTGCTCCAAACCATCTTCTAATGTTACCATTAATATGTCCACTATTTCGGAAAATTTTACCTGTATTCGAAACAGATTCTCCAATAATTAAATTGTTTAAACCTGTTTTAATAATTCCGTCCAAATTAAGTGAATCAATAACTTGTACAATATTAACACCACTTACAAAAGAAACAGCTGAACCAGTGGTCACATCTAAGCGTTTGGTTGTAAACGTACCTGAAATTGTTTTTTGAGCTGTGTTCGTAATGGTTGTTCTTCCGATATTTTCTAATGAATCGGTTGTTACAGCAATGTTTCCTTTCGCTAAGGCACGTGTCGTCGTGTAAGTAACAAAATCATTACCATTTGCAACTGTTACATCTCCATGAAAAGAAACGACCCCATTTACAGATAAGATTGAACCAGATGAATTAAAAATCTGACCTTGACCATAAGAAAAAGAGAACAACATTATGTTCACTAAAACCATTAAAAATACCGTTTTCAAATTTTCTAATCGACTCAATTTCATCAATATTATTTAATTATTTTTTTGCAAAAGTCTGATGATTGCACGGATAAAAAAAAGATTCCAATATACATTAAAATGTGTATAGTGTCATTTTTACACTTTTTTCACAATTGTACTCAATTCAAACTTGGTGTCAAAATTACAAATAATATTTTAAATAAGTATATATACGTATAAAAATAATTTAAAATACGTATAAATTGTGTAGTTTAGTAAAAAAATAACCATGAAAAAAAGACTATTATTTATTATTTTCCCCTTGTTTTTACTCGTTTCATGTAAAAATGAAGCTACAATTATTGGTCAAAAACAAAAGAACGAAAAATGCAATCCTACTACTGGTTATCAATGGAGTTCGCTAAAAAAAGAATGTATCCGCGTTTTTGAACTACCCTTACAATTAAAATCAGTAGCAAAAGAACCAATGGAAACCATTTGTGCTCTTGTATTTAATGAAACGAATGATCGAGCAGAGGTTTTTGCAACTTCCACAGTTATTCTATCTAAAATATCGGTTGACAATTTTGAAGTAATAGTTGCATCCACTACATACAATTTGAAGAAAAATAATGGTCGCTGGCTATTGTTGGTAGATGGAAATGTAACTTTTTCAGAATAAATATTGGCTTTAAACAATTATCCTATGAACCGAGTAGTTGTCATTCATGAAAATACCGAAACAACGAATCAACTTGAAATGCAGATCAATAGCTTTTCAAATTATATGTGCACAGCAACTTTTGAAAATCTTGTTTCAATATTGACAGAAAACATTTTTTGTGATTATATTTTTTCTACAATTGCTCTTGATGATTTAAGTATTCTCGAAAAAATAACGAAAAAACTTCCTAATGTGCATATCATTTTGCTTACAGAAAAATTACAAACGAATATTATTTTTAAAGCACTACAGATTGGTGTAGTTGGACTTGTTGATCGAATAAATCATGATTTAGATTTAAACGATGTTTTCAATGCAATTGAGCGAGAGGGGGCCTATTTATCTCCGAAAATTGCACGAACAATTATTGGTTTCTTTCAATCGGGGCAACAAGGCAGTATCAACTTCACAAACCGTGAATCTGATATTGTTGCGGGAATTTTGGATGGTTTGCCCTATAAATTGATTGCAGACAAACACGAGATTTCAATCAATACCGTTCGGATGAATATTAAAAATATTTATAAGAAATTAAACATCAACTCGAAATCAGAATTGTTTATTAAAATGGGCTACACCAATTACATTGATTGATTTTAGTAGACCTTTTTCTTTAACCAAAAAGCCAAACGAACCATTAAGATTAACGCAGGAACTTCAACCAACGGACCAATAACACCTGCGAATGCTTGACCAGAATTGATGCCAAAAACACCAATTGCTACTGCGATTGCAAGTTCAAAATTATTACCAGAAGCAGTAAATGAAAGCGCTGCGTTTTCTGCATAGGTTGCTCCAGCCCTTTTTGCTACAAAAAACATGAGCGTAAACATGATGGCAAAAAAGATGACCAAAGGAAGTGCAACCCGAAGAACATCCATGGGTATGGAAACAATCATTTCCCCTTTAAGACTGAACATCACAATGATTGTGAACAACAGGGCAATGAGAGTGATTGGCGAAATGAATGGAATAAAAGTTTTCTGGAACCATGCTTCGCCTTTAGCTTTGATCAATACAAATCGACTAGTTACAGCTGCAATAAAAGGTATTCCAAGATAAATTCCGACGGTTTGTGCAATTTCAAGAATTGTAATGTCTATTTTCAAAGCATGTATTCCAAATAAAGGCAACATTATTTCTAAATAAAAATAGGCATACAAGCTAAAGAAAAACACTTGTAACAAACTATTGATGCCAACTAAACCTGCGACTAATTCTCGATTTCCATTCGCCAATTCGTTCCAAACAATAACCATTGCAATACACGGTGCCAGACCAATAATAATCAGACCTGTCATGTAATCTGGATAATCTTTCAAAAACAGCACAGCCAATGAAAACATTAAAAACGGCCCGATAATCCACGTAATGAAAAAGGAAACAGCCAATAATTTCGGTTTTGCTAAAACCATCGGAATCTTTGAAAACTGCACTTTTGTTAAAGGTGGATACATCATTAAGATCAAACCAATTGCTAGCGGTACATTCGTTGTCCCATTGGAAAATGAATTGATAAATTCGTCTGCTGATGGTATGTAGTAACCAATACTAATTCCGATTCCCATTGCTAGGAAAATCCAAAGTGTTAAAAACCGGTCTAGGAAACCTAATTTTTTGCGCGTTGTTTCTGGTTTTTCAGATGTTGTCGTCATTGTGTAACGTTAAATAGTATTATTTTAATTGCTTATTTTTTGTTGTTGGTGCACCAGTGAAAAGAGATACATACATTCGGTTGCAATTTGCAGGGAACGTTCTTTGTATTTTTCGGCTTGCTGTGGTGTACCGTCGGCTACTTTTGGATCTTCATAGGTTGTTCCAATGCGCAATTCCACTCCAGGAATGAAGGGACAATTTTCATCGGCATCCGAACAGGTCATGATGGCTGCAAAATTAGCTTTTGGGTTTGATGCATGATCTACAACTTTTGAAAAGCAGTTTGTAAAAAGCTTGTCCCCAAATATCACCTTGTACACTGCATTCTCCTCGTTCGAATCTGGCGTGATTTCAAATCCTACACTTTGTAATGCAGCAATTGCATTTTTATTGAACGCCGTTGCTTCTGTACCACCAGAATACGTATGCACATTAGCACAACCATAATGAGCAGCTGCAACTGCGGCCCACACTTGTCCAAAATGGCTTCTTCGCGAATTGTGTGTACACACATACACCAAATTAACCGGTTCTTTTTGACGCATTTTCAGAACAATGTAGTCTGCTAATTGTGCGAGTAGTTGTTTCCTTTCAGCTGGAATACTATCGAAATTTTTCGATAGATTGCAGCAAAGCGATGCGATTTCTTCAAACATTTTCTCGGTATTAATTACAACATCCACTACCTGGTTCACAGCTATTATTAGTCGTTTGCGCGCCTAAACTAGCTAATTTAATTGGTTGTTTGGCTGCTGGTATACCACAAGCATCTTCGGCCAAACAAGCTGTTAAGGTTGGTGTTAATCGGAAATGCGTCCCTGTGAATGTTAAACCATATTTTCCTATTGTATCGCTTTGGTATTCTACTTCGACATCCCAATTGCCTAAACCCAAGGTCTTTTCTGCTAAAGAAATAATCGCTTTTAGTTTTGATGCATCTAAGCGGTGATCATTATCTTCTGCCACCCACAACTGAAAGTTCACTTTCTTTTCCAAACGTACCGTTCCACCACAATCGATGAAATGACGAGCCACCTCACCTACTTCAGTTACATGAAAATGTTCGGGAACTAAGGTTCCATTTGGTAATTGAAAACGCACATTTGTCAAGGTTTCCAATGCTTCTTTTACTTCTGTTAATTTCATGATCACTTTTATTAAGAACAACACTTATTCGTTATCTGCTCGTTCCAGCCTTCAAATAAATTGATGACTAACTGAACAACCGCTGGATTAATACAATAACAAATCGATTTACCCGAAACTGTTCCTTGGATTAAACCAACTGCTTTTAATTCTTTTAAATGCTGAGAGATTGTTGGCTGAGCGAGTGGGATTTCATCTACGATATCTCCACAAACACACGATTCTTGTTTGATTAAATACGTGATAATTGCCAGACGAGCTGGATTACCCAACGCTTTGAATAAGTTGGCAAGCATGTTTTGTTCGTCTGTAAAGACCGCTGATTTAGTAATTCCCATTTTTTTATATTTACATATTGCAATATTACGATAATAAAATTAGATTACAAGATTGCAAGATTACAAGATTGGAAGATTCGAAGATTAGAAGATTAGAAGATTAGAAGATTGGAAGATTGGAAGATTGGAAGATTAGAAGATTGGAAGATTGGAAGATTACAAGATTGAATATTCGAAGATTGAAGATTTAAGATTGTAGGTTGGGGGATTTTTATTATATCAACTATAAAAACTACTATTATGGCTACTATCAAACAATTTGAGGACATTGAAGTCTGGCAACAAAGCATGTCGCTCTGCACGGATATCTACAAAATCACCAACAATGAACGCTTTACTAAAGATTATGGATTGAAAGACCAAATTAGACGCTCCGCAGTCTCTGTTCCATCAAATATTGCTGAAGGATTTGAACGAAATGGAAAAAAACAATTTACCTACTTTCTTACTATTGCCAAAGCTTCTTGCGGTGAAATGAGAACTCAACTTAACATCGCACACAATTTAAATTATCTTGAACTCTACGACTTTAACCTCATCCTTGAAAAATGTATTAATACAAGTAAACAGATTGCCGGATTGATTAAATATCTTAATAGATTGGAAGATTCGAAGATTTGAAGATTGGAAGATTGAAGATTACAAGATTACAAGATTTGAAGATTTGAAGATTGAAGATTGAATCCCGAAGCGTCGGGATGGAAGATTTAAAAATTCGAAGATTCGAAGATTACAAGATTTGAAGATTGGAAGATTGAAGATTGGAAGATTGAAAGATTGAATCCCGAAGCGTCGGGATGGAAAATTACAAAATTCGAAGATTACAAGATTGAAGATTGGAAGATTGGAAGATTGAAAGATTGAATCCCGAAGCGTCGGGATGGAAAATTACAAAATTCGAAGATTACAAGATTACAAAATTCGAAGATTACAAGATTGGAAGATTGGAAGATTGGAAGATTAGAAGATTTGAAGATTGGAAGATTGGAAGATTGAATCCCGAAGCGTGGGGATGGAAGATTGAAACCGAAGCGTGGGGATGGAGATGCTAAATCACATTAAATAGTTATGAATTTCTTGTATCTCATACTCTATATAGGCTTAACACTCGGGGGATATTCGGTTGAAAAACGGCTTTGTTTTTTTCCATAAATCTATTGTCTAACTACTTATCCCAATAAATAACTACAAATTTTATTTCCCCTATTGTTTTCAAGACAAAAAGCTAAGATGTTTGCATTGTCTAAGTATTTCTGTGTACACTTTTTCAATTGGATGAACTACTTAAACAGGTGCATTGGCCGACCTATTAATGGGCTAAAAAAACACTTTAAACTTTAAAAAGCTATGGCAAGACAATCCGGCTTAATTAAATTGAAAGGGACGTTGGATAACGTCAATTTCTACAAGACCAAGGATGGGAACTTGGCGCGGATGAAAACGTCCGTTGATGCAAAACGCATTGCA